>Ga0209542_10001892_pt1 | contig 48336 bp, 49 predicted proteins | sample RifCSPhighO2_01_FD_184028 | JGI IMG/M metagenome (GOLD analysis project Ga0209542, IMG submission 184028) | Soil microbial communities from Rifle, Colorado - Rifle CSP2_plank highO2_0.1 (SPAdes) (version 2) | ecosystem: Environmental > Terrestrial > Deep subsurface > Rock core/Sediment ...
CGGATACAATCAGCTTAGCGACACAGCTTTGTACATTTTGAACCAAGCTAAGCACCATGGTTTAGCTTGAATGGATACTGCGGAATTTATTCCGCAGAGGAGGTCATTTGAGCTGCGCGGATTAAATATTGAGTTGATTCTATTAATTATTCTTTTATTTATAAATATTTATAAAATGGCAGTTAGTTTTTGAAGAAATAATTATTGCAATACTATTCTTTGTTCTAAATTAGCTCTAGGGAGGCGGCCATTAAATCCCACCATATGACTTAATCCTCGAACGACATAATCACTATTAAGATAAACGGCACTAGGACCATGGGAATCTGGATGTTGTTGGGTTACATAATGAGTTGTGCCCCTCCCCCTTTGAACTTTCATTTCCACGCTTCTCATTAATGAACGGAGCTCATAATATGTACCTTCAACTATTTTCACCCTTTTTCTTTCATGGCGTGGCATCTTATTGAGAAGCGCGATATATCCTAAAAGAACATCGTTAAATGGGTGACCTTGAGAAGAATCAAGAACTACAAAATTATAATTGCGATAAGCCCCAAACCCGACATCGTCAAAAGTAGTTGTTTTTTGTTTATCATCAGAAAAGGGGAGTTTATCCACAGTTTCTATCTCAATAGGTAAACTTCTCTCGGAGACGTTTGTTTCAAAATAATGCATTGCAGGAATGATTCCATCAGGACGCAGTAATAAAATTCTCACTCTATCTTGGAGTCTTTCAACTCCAATTTTACGCAGTATTTCTTTTCCACTAACTTCACTCTTATCGATAAATATTTCCATTTAAAAAGTAGAACCGGGTAAGATTTATAAAAGTTTCCACTGTTATTACTATGAAGTAAAATAGGCGATATCACGTTGCACCATTGCAAAATTGGATTCCTAAAAAATAAATATTCCCAATTATATTCATTCATTAACCTTAAATATATTAAATTAATTCTTACAATAAATGAAAAAAATAATTAACACATTAATCGAAGGATACAGCCCATTAAAGCTGAAGGATTTCAGGATTTACATGGGCGGGCAGACCATTTCAATGCTTGGAACGTGGATGCAGCAGACTGCGCAGGCTTGGGTTGTGTGGACGCTGACAAATTCTGAGCTGCAATTGGGAATTGTTGCAATGCTCGGGTTTATTCCGTTTTTGATTATAGGCCCGTTTGCGGGCGTGTGGGCTGACAGGATAAACAGAAGGAGACTGTTAATCTGGACGCAATTTATTTCCATGATTCTTGCAATAGCCTTTGCAGTTTTGGTGCAGACAAATCTAATTCAGGTCTGGCACATTTACATTTTAGCCGCGCTGCTGGGAATTGTCAGTACCCTTGATCTTCCCGCTCAGCAGGCCTTTATCGGTGACTTGTCAGGCATGGAAAATGTAAGAAAAGCAGTTGTGATAAATAGCTCAATCGTGCAGATAAGCAGGATGATTGGGCCGGCTCTTGCAGGATGGACTATAGGCATTTTTGGAGTGGCGCCTGCTTTCTGGATTAATGGTATAAGTTTCATAGCAGTCATTGCAAGCTTGATTGCAATCAAATCGAGCCAGGTGATTCATCCGCATCACGGAAATCCCCTAAATGATTTTATTGACGGACTTAAATTTATTAAAAATAATCCCATAATAATGGATTTGATGTTTTTGACTTTGATAATGACCTTTTTTGGATTTTCCATAATGCAAATCATGCCGGCAATTGCGACAGATGTATTGCACGGAAGAGCGGAAGTTTTAGGATTCCTTATGGGAGCTTCCGGCGCAGGCGCCCTTATCGGCTCTACAATAATCGTGCCGATGACGCATAAAATAAAAAAGATTGGATTGCTAAGCACAGTCGCAGTTTTGTGGAGTGGATTATGGATAATTATTTTTGCTCTTTCAAGAAACCAGTATATTTCAATGGCCTGTTTGTTTCTTTCGGCACTGTTAATACCGATACTGTTTGCCACGACCAACGGGCTAATACAGGTTACGGCACCGCCTCACATGAAAGCCAGGGTGTTGAGCACATTATTTATAGTTGCCTTTGGAGTTCAGCCTTTTGCGTCATTGTTTACAGGCTACATTGCGCATCTGGCTGGGTCTGCGGCCTCAGTTTTACTAAACGGAATTTTGATGGTGTTGGGTGCAATTATACTGCTCTTGCTAAGAACAGAATTAAGGGAGTGGGAGCCGCAAATGCCAGCGCAAAAAAGAAAGGCATAGCAATAAAAATAAAAAGCCCCCCTTATTCTTGCATAATATGTCAAACAAAATAAACGCGTCGCATATTCTTGTTAAGTCAGAACAGGAAGCAAATATTGCTTTGTATGATATAACTCACGGCAAGAATTTTGAAGATGTCGCACGAAATATTTCAATTTGCCCATCAGCTAAGAAAGGTGGAAATTTAGGCTGGTTTAGCAGAAATCAAATGGTAAAAGAGTTTGAGAACGCGGCCTTCTCGTTAAAATCCGGAGAAATTTCAAAGCCCATTAAAACGCAGTTTGGATGGCATATAATAAAAGTGAATGAAGTGAAATAAATGATTAACATCTTCAAAACATTCAAATTAAAATGGTGGCAGAGTGACTTATTTAAGATTTCCATGACCTCATTTGGAATATTATTGGCCCTCAAATGGCCAAACTTTTTTTCGCAATACAAAATTCTCTGGCTGTTTTTGTTTATGTTTCCGGCTGCTTACCTAACTTATGTGTGGTGGCGACAGTAAGCTATATATCGAATAATAAATTCAGTGTTTCTAATTCTTTCTGTGCAGGGGCATGATATTTACCAAGGCAGATTCGTGGGAAACGGCCCTTCAATTGCCACAGCAAACATTTACAACGTAGAAACATGGAAGCATGTAGTTACCATTAAGTATTAATAACTTACAAACATTACTTCGCATTTTATCATTTTCTGATAGAATGTATACTCTGATTTTTTTAATTCGGAAGAATAAAAAATCTTGTCCAATCCAAACCATGTCAAAAACCATCCTGCCGGCTCCGATAATACAAACAAAAATTTGGATACAAAGGAAGGGAGGCTGAGTGAGTCAAGATAAGAAGCTGCAAATATGAGAGTTACTCCAAGCAGTCCAGTGATTATTGCCTGATACCTTGTTTTAATTAAATCTTCCTGTATCTGAATTAAATGTTTAGTGAAATGGTCCTTTAATCTTTTTTTAATAGTTGCCTCGGTCTTTGAATCTCTCTGATTATTTGAAATTAAAAATCTTAATTCCAGCCTGTTCTCGTCCTTGTCCCGACTGGCTTTTTTTGCCTCTGCAAGAAAATCATCAGACAGAGAGCGTAAGGAATAGGGCCTCGGGTCGAAGTCGGAGAAAATATCATCATAATTGTCAAGCCACAGGCTTATTTCTGATGCCTCAAGAATTTTTTGAGTTTCTTCCTCAAGGACAGTTTTAGAAGGCTTTTTGTCATCCAAATCTCTTTTAGATTCAGATTCTTTCTTGTCCTCTTTTTTTGCAGAAATATCTCCAGTTTTTTCTTTTGGAGCAGTTTTATTGCTTTCTTTCTCTTTTTCAATCATAATAAAATGATATTCTTTGTATTTTTAAAGTTAACTATAACGAACTATTAATCACTTTTTTTCAAAATCTTTATAAACAAATTAAAAATATTTTCTTTATATGGAGCAAAAAGAAGACATTGGAATAACTGTAAAGAAATCAGCCGATTTTAATGAATGGTATAACCAAGTTGTGTTAAAAGCAGATTTGATAGATTACAGTTCTGTTTCTGGATGTATTGTCCTGAAACCGAATTCTTACGGAGTTTGGGAAAAAATTCAGAGGATTTTTGATGACAAAATAAAAAGTTCCGGGCATAAAAACTGTTATTTCCCCATGTTTATTCCGGAAAGCCTATTGAAAAAAGAAGCCAAGCATTTTCAAGGATTCACTCCTGAAGTTGCATGGGTCACTAAAGGTGGCAATTCTGAATTAAGCGAAAGATTAGCAATACGCCCGACATCTGAAACGGTAATGATGGAAAGCTATGCAAAATGGATAAGGTCGTGGAGAGATTTGCCGTTATTATTAAACCAGTGGAATTCTGTCGTTAGATGGGAATTCAGCCACGCAAAGCCGTTTATAAGAACTAGAGAATTTCTTTGGCAGGAAGGCCACACAGCTCATGCTTCAAAGGAAGATGCTGAAAAAGAAGTGATGCAGCAACTGTTTGAATATGTTGATTTGATTGAAAATTACATGGCTATTCCGGTACTTGCTGGAAAGAAAACTGAAAAGGAAAAATTTGCAGGAGCTGACTACACAGCAACAGTTGAGGCGCTAATGCCCGACGGAAAAGCTTTACAGATGGGGACATCACACATGCTCGGGCAGAATTTTTCAAAGCCGTTTGGTATAAAGTTCCTTGATAAAGATGAGCAGGAAAAATTTGTTTACACTACTTCATGGGGCTTAAGCACAAGAACAATAGGTGCAGTAATCATGGTCCACGGCGATGATAAAGGATTAATCTGGCCTCCAAGATTAGCGCCTGTTCAGATTATAGTTGTTCCGATTGTTTTCAAAGGAAATGCAGAAATTATTTTGAATAAATCAAAAGAAGTTGTTAAAAGAATAAGAATGAAGGGGCATAGCGTAGAGCTTGATGACAGGGACAGTTATACTCCGGGATGGAAATTTAATGAATGGGAATTAAAAGGCGTTCCTCTGAGAATTGAAATAGGCCCTAAGGATATCGAAGCTGACCAAGTTATATTGGTTAGGCGGGATACTAATGAAAAAATAATTTGTAAAATGCACGATGTTGAAAAAAAAGTTGAGGAAACTCTTGCGCATATACAAGATAATCTTCTGAAAAAAGCTCGCGAGTTTTTGAAAAGTAATATCGTCGAGGTGAACGGAATCAATTCGCTTGCTGACGCAATTAAAAATAAAAAAATGACAAAAGTGCAATTTTGCGGCAGCACAAAGTGCGAAGACTTAATTAAAGAAAAAGCTGATGGAGCAACGTGCAGATGCATTCCATTCGAGCAGAAAACTGCCAACGGCCGCTGTGTTCAATGCGGAGAGCCAGCTAAATTCTGGGCATTGTTTGGGAAGAATTATTGAGTGTACTATATTCGATTAGCGGCCCAACAACTCTAAGGGCATTTGTAGTTGCGGTCAACGAACTATCTTGTATGTACTTCGGCATCAAAGGATAAGCTTGGATAATATCATTCAAAGCTGACATCATTTTTAATCTTTCAAATGTTTTTGGAGTAGCTTTTGTTCGCCTATCCCAATTTTCAGTTACAATTTCGGCTTCCAGTCTTTTTATTTGCGCAATCATCTGTTCCGGATCACTATAAGGAAAAATATCCATAATTGGGTGTCTGAGTTGATGTCCATCGTGATTTCCATTGCCCCTGTATAGGGAATGTGTGTATACTCCAGTATAGGGCGTTTCTGATTTTAGTCCAATTTTCCATTCTGAATCCTTCAAAAACACTCTTCGCTCTCGCACGCCAAGTAATCTAGCTAATTCAACGAGTTCAAAATCTCGAGGGACAACATAAGCTAACCCCAATTGAGATGCCATATTCATTGCTGCAGCCAAACCAAAAAAAGCTTCTTGAATTCTGTTTGGATAAACCTGATTCTGCGAATCCTCATCCATCCCCCTCCAATGATCCAGTCGCCTAAAATAAGGGCAACCGCCTTCCACATTGTCCATAAACAAGAAAGGTTGCGATTTTCTGTCAATACAAACAAAAGATCTTTGCAGGAAAGAGTACGCAGGGGTTCTAAGGGTTGTAGAACCAGTATTTTGATATGCTACCTTCGGATTTTTTAAGTCGTCACCAGCTATATATACCGTTCCACCCATTTGGGCATCATGCAATATTTTCGTGTTGCCCATTCTTGTCCTTCTAACATGTTTCTCAAGAGGCCCGCACATAACCGAAAGAACTATGCTTATAAATTCGTCTCTTGAGTACTGATAGGGGTTAAGGAATCGAATTCGGAAATTGCCATCCACATTCAAATTTTGCATTAGTTTCCTTGAATCATCACTGACAATCAAAGCACTTTGCTTCATTCCAAGTTCATCTAACTTAGCTAATTCTTCCCCAGCAAGCTGTTTGTCAAGTGACTTTTGCCATAAGTAATAAGTTTCAATCAAAGGCCAAACCATTAATTGTGAAGCATATATTTGTATTTTACTCGGATCAATTTCAGTTGGAGCCATTCTTATTCTTTCTGCCATGACTCTAACTTCATCTTCAAATGCAAGAATATCCTTCTTTTTATAAAAATCTAGGATTTCTTCTAGCGGTGGAACTGCAGTTTGGCTCATTCTTCTCATTAACATCTTAAACCCTCTTTATAAATCTTTCGTTTAGTTACTACTTTCTAGTGTTGAAATAAGTAATAAAAACTCCGCTCACATCAATCTTTGCGACTTTATTTGGAATGGTGTTCGTAGAAATTATTTTTATTTTATTTTTCTCGAGCTTTTTAAGGGCATCTTCCACAAATATCCCGTGAACGCAGATGCAGTAAATATTCTTCGCGCCTAATTTTCTTAATAAGTTGGAAGCTTCTATTATCGTGTGGCCAGTGCTTACTATATCATCGACAATAACTGCATTTTTGCCCCTTAAATCCACTTTTTTATTTAACTTGACTTTAACATGATAAGAAGAAAACCTTTTCTTTGTTAAAATCCTTGACTCAGCGCCTATCTTTTCTGCCACATCTCTTGCCCACTTGTAGCTTTCGGAATCAGGGCCGATTAAAATTGGATTTTTTATGTTTTTCCGGATGTAATCAGCAATTAAATCATTTGCTGTTAATTTTATTGACTTAATCTTAAAAATCTCATTTAACGATTCTTTTCTGTGCAGATGTGGGTCTATTACGTAAACTTCATCAAAATACTTATCAATTAATCCGGCTACTATCCCTTGGCTTATACTTTCTCCTGGATGAAATCTCTTGTCCTGCCTAAGATAGGGAAAATAAGGTGCAAGTAAAATGATTTTTTTCGCGCCAAGGTCTTTTGCAGTTGCTGATGCAAGGATTACTTCAATCAGGCAATCGCTAATATTAGTATAGAATGATTGGACTAAAACAACCTCTTCATTTTTTAGATTGGAATTAAACTTTACCAATAATTCGTCGTCGGGGAACTTACTGACAATTAATGCAAAATGCTTTTTATTTAGTTTCTTGGCGATTGAAATCCCTAAATGAATCCCGTGCGAGCAGCTTATTATTTGCATTTTATCCTTTTGAATGTAGCGTTACTTCTTATTATTTAACCTATTTTAAAATTTATTTATAAACTTTTTCAAAACATCATTTAATTCTACCACAATAGCCAATGCTCCGGTTTCTCCATTTCTTAGCTCGCCTGAAAATGCTATTATCAAGACATCACCATTTTTAAATTCAAAATAATTGTTTAATTCACTAAAATCGCCTTTAAATTCTGATTCAGAGGCATAAAGCCTGTTTTCAAACTTAAGAATCAGGGCACCTTCCGCTCGATTTCTGACTGCAATATCCCTTAACCTGTAAACCTCTTTCAATTCATGGGATTTTTTCAATAAAACTGCAATTTTTTTGTATTCCGGATAAATAACCCTGGATTCAATAATTTTTGGCGATTCAATATTGTTCAAAATAAGGTTTAACTCTTGGATTCCTTCTTTGCTGAGAAAGTGGCCTTTTTTCGTTGAATCTAGCAGATTCTTTGATTTCAAAATATCAAGAATTGTTCTTATAGTCCCTTCGCCAAGCCCCAATTCCTTCGATAATTCCAGTCTTCCGACATTCCCGCTTAGCCGTAAAAAGCACCTTAGAATATCATATTTAGTGTAATTTGGTATGTTGCCAACCATAGTTATTTTAACTCCAGAGTATATTTATATTTTTCTAAACCATACGGCATCAAATTCATCAATGTCCGGAGGTTTATGCCTAACGTGTATATATTTGTTTTTAAATATTATTTGATTTTAGATATATTCATTTTGTTACTATTATAAAATAGCAAAAGCTTTAAATACTAGTGATATTTTCATTTACCTAAGGTGGTTAAAATAAAGATAAAAATCCTGTTTGTAAGTGTGTTATTTATGATAGTTTTGATGAGTTCTGTCTATGCTTCAGGTCTTCATTTGCAATTTGATGACGTTGATGCCAAAGTAGGAAGCAGGACGTCCAATAATTTACATAATGGGGACACTATAAGAGAAGACGCAAAGCCGGGTGACAATGTTGAATTTAGAATTTCCATGAAAAATAATTATACTTCCTCTGAAAATTTAAGAATCGAAGATATAACAGTAAAAACAACCATTTCTGGCATTGACGACGGCGATGATCTTGAAGAGGAATCAAATACTTTTGATCTGGGTACGGGCAGCACACGAAGGATTACATTAAAATTCAAGGTTCCAGTTGAGGTTGACGAAAGCACTTATGATGTTTTGATTGAAGCAGATGGCAATGACAGAAACGGCACATCGCAGGACGATCAGATGACCCTTCACCTCGAGGTAAATAAACAGTCTCACGATATTAAGATAACTAAACTCGATGTAGTTCCCTCTGAAGTAGTATGCAGCAGAAAAAACATTAAATTAAACCTTGGCATATTGAACATAGGAACAGAAGATGAGGAAACTGTAAACATTGAATTGGCAAATTCTGACCTTGGTATTGATATTAAAGACCAGGTAACTGATCTGCTTGCAGAAGCAAACTCTGTAGAAAGCAAGTTTCTAAAGACTTATACATTCTCAGTTCCAAATAGCATTGAAGCTGGAACTTATCCAATAGATTTGTCAGTTTTATATAATGACGACAGAAAGAAGACGGACGGCACGGTTCAGCTTACAGTAAGCGATTGCCCAACAGCGACAACTGAAACTACAGGCACTCAGAATAATCAAAATACTCAAACAACTACTCAGACAACTCAAACTACAACAACACCTACCACAACTACAACCACCCAGACAACTGGAAATGTAGCTCTGGGACCGTTGCCTCCTGACACAACTGTAACGCAGGAAAGTTTTTTCAAGGGCAATGCATTTGTTATAGGAATAATCATAGCGGAAATAATTGCAGTAATTGTTGGAATTATACTGATTGTTGCATTATTCGTGAGAAGGGATTAAGAATGGGAATTCCATTAGATTTAAGAGTTGAGGAGTTACCCTATAAAAATGGACTTATGGTTCAAGTTCCAATTTTACCTTCACAAGATCCAACATTACCCTCACGAGACTCAGGATATCGCCAAGAGGCATATAGTTTGAGCAGGGAACCCCAAGTTATGCATGTTATTGGGTATATTTCCGGGTGCAGATGTTAAAATCGAAGATGTTGTGACGGGTTTTGTTGGGGGTTGGGAAGTATTTGATCATATGTTGTGTTTTAAAGATGGGGGAAATTGGTCATACCAAAACCCAGGCGGTACTGTAATTGGAACAACTGTGGGCAGAGAAACTCCATTATACTATGCACTTGAAGCTTTGTTAAGTGCATCAGCTCCGAAAAATTCAGCCCAAAGAGAAGAAATGAAAAAATAGTGAATTATAAAAACCGAAATAAATGAAAGTCAAATGCATCAAGAAAAACAATTTTTACTGGATTTAAAGAAACACTTCAAGCTTAATATTTATGAAGTCAAGATATGGACTTCTCTTCTTACTAGGGGGATTGCCTCTGCGGGAGAATTAGCTGACATCTCAGGAGTTCCAAGGAGCAGATGCTATGATGTTTTAGAATCTTTGGAGAAAAAAGGTTTTATCATTATGAAAATAGGCAAGCCGATAAAATATCTTGTCGTGGAGCCGGAAGTAATCCTTGAAAGAGTCAAGAGGAATATCAGGGAAGACGCGGATGAGCTATCTTCTCAGATGGAAAGCATAAAGGAAACTGATGAATTCAAAGAGCTGGAATTGCTTCATAAAACCGGTGTCCAGCACGTGGATATTTCTTCAATTTCAAAATCAATAGTGGGAAGAACTGCAGTAAACAGGTTTGTCAAGGATTTGATTCCAAAGGCAAAATCAAGCATTGTAATTGTAGCAACACACCATCATCTTGACAGATATGCCAAGCTTTTGAAAAATTTCATGCCTAATTTCGCTAAAAAAGGAATTAAAGCCAAGCTTTATGCCCCTTACAACAAGACAATAATAAAAAAATTGATGAATGTTGAACCCGCTGATTATAATCCACATACGAGCTTCATTACAATCGACGGCAAGGAAATGTTGTTTATGATTTCTAACGATTCAGTTGCGCCCGATTATGAAGTTGCAGTCTGGATAGATTCTCCATTCTTCGTAAATGCTGTGAATATTTTGTTTGAAGGAAGCTTGAAATAAACCATTTAGACTTGCTGTTTTTGCTTTTTATTTATAACCGGTGAGGGAAAATTACTAATTCATTAAGCCAAAGCAGATCATTTAAGACAAGTACAGGTTTGAATATTGGCATTGTTACTGCTGAGCTTTCTCCAGCCAAATTTCAATTAGAAGATACAGTTAATTTATCAGTTCTATATGAACCCCTAAATGCTGACGAATATCATCCTATTTCTTATGAAATACAATCTCCAGGTTTCAACTTGAATCAAAAATATATCCTCCCATTCGACCAAGGTGGCAATTTAGCAAAGAAAACGGTCACTTTAAAACCTGTAGAGCCTCACGAAAAAATAAGTATATTAGTTTACTCAGGTAGACTATTGGGTAAAATAGATTTTGAGCTTGGAAGGGAATCTAATGGCACTTATATGGCACGACAAATCTAATCCCACCGAAATATTTAAATTCTTAAGGAGATTTTGAACCAACATGCCATCAATACTTGCAGTCAGCGATGAACCATTTGAGCTAGCAGAATATAGGGCAGCGCTTGGGTTCCAATATCCTCTGACAATAGCGACAAATCCAGCAGAAGCCTTGAAAATTTTGCATGGGGAAATGGGAATAGACCTTCTTGTATGTGATTACAATCTTGGTCAAAATCAAATTAATGGAATTGAATTGGTCAGGCAGGCAAATGAAATAAGAGGAGGCATAGTGGCTATAGTGACTACCTCACACGCCGCTGCCAGCTTGCAATTGCAACTGGACCAAGTGGCCAAAGATGGGACTCAAGTTATTCTTTATGACAAAAACAGAGGCTCGCAGAATTTGGATGAATTTATAAAAAAATTATTTCAACAGCAACAAGTTGATGACCGCAACCTTTAAATATTACTTCAATATAACTCCATAATAAGAAATTCTTCATAGGTTTTCATGATGGAAAATAACGAACTGAAAACAGGTACAACAACTATAGGCTTAGTGTGCAAGGACGGCATTGTATTGGCTGCTGATAAAAGAGCCACTTCCGGGTACTTGGTAGCATGGAAGAAGTTTGATAAGATAATGCCAATAACCGCCAATATGGCCGTCACGGTGGCAGGGACAGTTTCTGACGTTCAATTACTAGTAAAATACCTAAAGGCCGAGCTTAAATTAAAGGATTTAAGAACTGGAAGGGAAACAAACGTGAGAGAGGCTGCGAGCCTGCTGTGCAGTTTTGTATATAATAACATAAGAAAATACAGCTTAATTCCGGGAATCTCGCATTTCATTTTAGGCGGAGTTGATTCAAAAGGGCTTCACTTGTACGATTTAAGCCCCGACGGCTCAATTGTCGAGATTGATGATTACATTTCTTCAGGTTCCGGCTCTGTCATGGCATTTGGAGTTTTAGAAACGCTCTACAAAAAGGGATTAAGCATCGATGAGGGAGTTAAATTGGCTGCAAAGGGAATAAATGCAGCAGTCCAGAGAGACATTGCTTCAGGAAATGGGATTGATATTTACACGATAACAAAAGACGGCGTCAAAAAAGTTTTTACAAAAGAACTTGATTACAGAATTGAAGTATAACTTTTCTACAAGCTTCCAAAATTTAAATAAAAGAAATGTCTTAAAAAATAATAAAATTAATTAGTTAAAAAGAGATTAGTCTTTGAGTTTTATGTTTTTAGGAATTTGATGTTTATATACAAGTTTAAATCAAAAATTAAATCCTCAGGGAAGGAATTTTATAATTGCACTGAATTTGTAAATCTAAGCATTCCTTTTATAAAAATCTAGTAAACTACTTCAAAAAACTATCCAAAGCTTAAAATTAAGATAAAACAATTCAAATAATGAAAATAACAATAAAAACCCAGGAGTTGAGACTGATTAGAAATTTTTCTACTTAAAATAAAATGGCAGACATTACAAAGGAAATTCTGAGGAACTTGCCGGAAAATACTATAAGCGACATTAATTTTGAAGGCGCAAATATAGTCCTGTACACAAAAAACAAGGATTTTTTCCTTAATAACAACGGAATAATTAAGAGGATTGTCGATGACATAAAGAAAAGGGTTGAGCTAAGGCCGGACCCGAGCATTACAATGGATATGGAAGAGGCCGAAAAAGTCATCAGGTCATTGGTTCCGGAGGAAGCCGGAGTTGACCAGGTAATATTTGATCCGCAGAGAAGCAGGGTTATAATCGAAGCTGACAAGCCAGGGCTTGCAATCGGCAAGCAGGGCTCTTTGCTGAGGGATATCAGAATGCAGACTTTTTGGGTTCCGCTAATAAGAAGAAAGCCGGCTATACGCTCAAAGTTAATTGAAAATGTTAGAGCAGTTCTTTACCAGCACAGTGATTACAGGAGAAAATTTTTGGACAAAGTTGGCCACAGGATTTACGACGGTTGGAAACGGGAAAAGAAAAATGAGTGGATAAGGCTGTCTTATCTTGGAAGCGGACGGCAAGTTGGAAGAAGCTGCATTTTATTACAGACTCCAGAATCAAGAGTTTTGCTGGACTGCGGAATTAACGTAGCCGACGATGCAAAGCCATACCCTTACCTTGAAGCTCCTGAATTTGATATTAATGAATTGGACGCGGTTATTTTAAGCCACGCCCACATTGATCATTGCGGTTTTATCCCGTATCTTTTTAAATTTGGATATAGGGGGCCCGTTTACTGCACAGAGCCGACAAGAGATGTTTCTGCCCTTTTAATGCTTGATTTCATAAAAATCCAGCGAGCAGATGGCAAAGAGCCAATTTACTCTGCCGAGGAAATCAAGGAGATGGTCAAGCATACAATTACGCTTGAATACAACGAAGTCAGCGATGTAACTCCTGATGTCCGAATCACAATGTACAATGCAGGACATATTTTAGGAAGTGCTATGGTTCATCTTCACGTTGGAAATGGCCTGCACAACATCCTGTATAGTGGTGATCAGAAATATGGAAAAACGTTGTTGCTGGAGCCGGCAGTGACTCAATTTCCAAGGCTTGAAACTTTAATGCTTGAAGCGACTTATGGTGGAAAAGATAATATAATGCCTCACAGGCAGGAAACTGACGAAGAATTGATGAAAGTCATAAAAGAAACAACTGAAAGAGGTGGAAAGGTTTTGATTCCAACTTTGGGCGTTGGAAGGGCGCAAGAAGTAATGCTGGCAATTGAAGCAATGGTGCGCGAAGGAAGAATGCAGCATATCCCAGTTTATATTGACGGAATGGTGTGGGACGTTACAGCAATTCACACAGCTTACCCTGAATATTTGAATAACACAGTTAGAAAATTAATTTTTCACAAAGATCAGAATCCATTCCTGCATGAGGTTTTCAAGAGGGTCGGCTCGCAGCAGGAGAGAATGGATGTGATTGAGAACACCGGGCCGTGTGTTATACTTGCAACTTCCGGAATGCTGACAGGCGGGCCCTCTGTCCAGTACTTGAAGCACTTATGCGATAACCCAAAAAACGCGATAGGATTTGTAAATTATCAGGGCGAAGGCTCATTGGGAAGACGAATGCAGCAGGGCGAAAGAGAATTCACATTTGCAGATGGGGGGAAGCAGGAAATGCTTCAGATAAAAATGTCGGTTCACACAGTCGATGGCTTTTCAGGGCACTCATCAAGAAACCAGCTGATGAATTTTGTCGCAAAATGCGAGCCTCGGCCTAAAAAAATAATTGTAAATCACGGCGAAAGCTCCAGATGCTTGGATTTGGCAAGCGCTATGCACAAAAATTTCAGGATAGAAACAGTCGCTCCGAGGAATCTGGAAGCTGTGCGAGTGAAGTAAAAAAGTTTAAATAAGATTCTTTAATTCTAACCTTATGGTTAACATCATAATTCCAGGTATTCTCCCAAGTGTCCGACAAGTAACTATTGACGAGCTGCTTTTGGATTTTGAGGATCCTTTCAAATTATTGAGGGCGAGATTAAAGTTATTCTTTGAGAATCACATGCTTGATTCCACGATAAGAAATTTTCAGAACTGCGTTGGTTCTAATCAAAAACAAAAAGATTTAGCTGAGTTCGTTGCGCTTATCATTTATTATTCTATTAGACGGGAAGGGATAATCATAGATCATAATTACACCATGCCCACAGTGGAATGGGACACGTTTAGAGAGCAAGTATTATCTAAATTCAGAAAAAATTTTGACGAAAGCCGGAACAATGTTTTTGCAGACATGAAGAGAGAAAATGGTGATTTGTATGAGTATGTATGGTTGAAAGCCAGTTATGATAATGCTATGTACGGAACCGGTTTAGTCAAAAACTTATCAGCAATAATGTACGACTTAATTCAGCAACAAGAACGACAAAGGGCACTAGCAATTCTCGATAAAGCTTATGAGGCAGTTGCTCCACTTAATTATGTCGAATTATCATTGCCAATCGCAATACGGGGGGGCCAGCAAACCAAGTAAGATTGCACAATTTCCAAAATTTTAAATAAGCTGCACACGAGTGTTGATTATGGACCCACAAACCAAACATGATTTCATAAAGGCAGGAAAAATTTCCGCAGAAGCTATTGAATACGGCAAAACTTTGATTACGAAAGGAAACTCCCTGCTTGAAACTACAGAATTAATCGAAAAGAAAATTTTTGAGCTGGGAGGAAAGCCTGCTTTTCCTGTTCAGATTTCCTGCGATGACATAGCAGCCCACTTCTGTGCAATGGAAGATGATTTAACTATTTTTGAAAATCAAGTGGTCTGCTTGGATTTAGGAGTTCACGTTAATGGAGCAATTGGTGACACCGCTTATACAATTGATTTGTCAGGAAAATATTCTGATTTAGTTCAGGCCGCGCAGAAAGCATTGGAAGAAGCTTTGAAAATTGTCAATGTCGGAACTGAATTGAGAGAAATTGGAAAAACCATTCAGGACGCAATTAAAAGTTATGGATTTAATCCTGTTAGAAATTTATCAGGGCATGGTTTGGGATTGTACGACATCCACACAAGCCCGACATTGCCGAATTTTGATAATGGTGACAAAACGAAATTAAAGGAAAATATGACTTTTGCCATCGAGCCATTTTCAACAACAGGCGCCGGCATAGTGGGAGAAAAAGGGCATCCAACTGTTTTCATGATGCAGCATAAAAGAAATGTGAGAAGTCCGATAACAAGACAAGTTCTAAAAGAAATTGAAAGCTATGAAAACTTGCCGTTTGCGGAAAGATGGCTGACAAGAAAATTTGGGGCAAAAGCAAATTTTGCGCTGAGGGAATTAAGCCAACTTGGAATGATTCATCAGTTTCCACCTTTAGTTGAGACAAGCAAAGGATTAGTTGCACAAGCAGAGCATTCTATTTTAATTGATGAGAATGGGGAAGTGATTGTGTTGACTAAATTATAGTTTTTTCCCTGTATTGAATTTGACTGGGTCAATGCCTAATTTTTTCATTATGTCAAAAATACTTAACATCTCTTCCTCTCCGCTCACCATATCCCTTAATTTTAATTTTCTTTCCTGCAATTCTTTTTTTCCAACGAAAAGGACAAAAGGAATTCCGAGTGAATTTGCATATTCAAGATTTTTTGAAGGGCCCTTTTCATTCAAATCGATATCGGCTTTAATTCCTGCATCCCTTAATTGCTGTGCAATTTTAATTCCCTCGTTAATTGTTTTTATTGGAATGACATAAACTTTAGTGTTTGTTTTTTGTTTTTTTTCCGATTTCTCAATCATCGCATCATAAATTCTGTCAACTCCAAAGCTTACGCCAACTGCTGGATATTCTCCTTTTTCCAATAAACTGCCAATCATTTTATCATATCTGCCACCTGCACAAACTGAGCTTTTGACATTGCTTTGCTTCAAGAATGTTTCAATTACTGTTCCAGTATAATATGAAAGTCCCCTGGCCAATGAAACATCAAAATCAGCTTCGAGATTAATATTTTTTAAATAATATAATAATTGCTCAATTTCATTCAATCCGTCAGGATTTTTTAATAATTTTTTTAATTGAGAAATTTTTTCATCATTGCTTCCTTTAATATTTAAGAAATCCATTATTTTATCTATCTTTGAATTATCTAATCTTTGTTCTTTTAATTCATTCTTTACAACATTTTGGCCAAATTTTTCTAGTTTGTCTATCGATAAAATTACGGAATCTTGCTTGTCTTTTTCAATTCCGCAAAAATCTAAAATATCATTTAGCAATTTTCTGTTATTGATTTTTATGATAATTTCAAAATCCAATTTTTTGAAAGCTGTAAAAATCAGAGATACAATCTCAGCATCTGCCGCCATTGAAGAGCTTCCAATGACATCAACATCACACTGCGTAAACTGCCTGTAACGGGCGGAAGCTATTGGCCCGTCCCTAAAAACTTCTCCAATTTGGTACCTTTTAAAAGGCATTTTCGTGTTAGGGTTCATCGCAATGTATCTACACATTGGAACTGTCAAGTCATACCTTAATCCCAAATCTCTTCCGCCCTGGTCTTTTAGCTTAAAAGTTTCTTTCAGGATCTCTGCTCCTCCAGTATATTTTGATGACAAAACATCAAATCTCTCAAATATAGGAGTTTCTAGAGGAGCAAACCCATACAATTCAAACACTTCTTTTAGAGTGTCAACTACTTTGTCTCTTATTATTTTCTCTTCGGGAGCAAAATCCCGAGTTCCTTTTGGAAGTTGAAGGTCCATATTGGTTTCTATTTTTATTTTGGTTTAAATAGTTTTGCTTAATCTTATTTTAATTGATTTATTGTGTGCATCTAAACCTTCTGTCTGGCTTAATTTCAATGCAATGAACGACAGTCTTTTAGCGCCTTCTCGGCTTATTTTTTGATAAGGTTGCAATTTAATAAAATCCATTACACTTAGTCCGCTTGTGAATCTGGCTCCGCCATTTGTCGGCAAAACGTGGTTTGTTCCGCTGCAATAATCTCCAAATACCTCTGCTGAATATTTTCCAATGAATAACGAGCCATAATTTTTTAATTTTCCCAGCATTCTCTTCGGATTTCTTATTTGCAGTTCCAAGTGCTCTGGAGCAATTTCATTTGCAATTTTAACCACATCTCCAATTTTCCTAATTAATTCAATTTTCAAATTTTTAATTGATTTTTTGATTATTGGTTTTGTAACTAATTCTTTCATTTGCATTTTTATTTCATTTTTCACGTTTCTAATTAATTTTTTTGAATTAGTTATTAAAAAGGCTCTTGAATTAATATCGTGTTCAAGCTGTGCCAATAAATCAGCAGCTATACAGCCGCCATTCGCTGAACCGTCCGCTACTATCATAATTTCGCTTGGGCCTGCAAGAAAATCTATTCCGCATTGCCCAAATACCTCTTTTTTTGCAGCCGTAACATAAATATTTCCAGGACCGACAATTTTGTCAACTTTTGGAATTGTTTTTGTTCCATAAGCCATTGCAGCAATTGCCTGTATACCTCCAATTCTGAATATTTTATCTGCACCTGCAATATCTGCAGCAACTATTGTTTCTTGTTTGACCTTTGGAGAGCAGGCAATTACATTTTTAACACCAGCAATTTTTGCTGGAATTATGCACATTAATGCAGTTGAAGGCAAAGGATAATTTCCGCCAGGAATATAAACTCCAATTTTTTCTATTGGAACTACTCTTTGCCCGAGAGTTACTCCATCTTTGTTTATTTTAAAATTCTTGAATTGTTTTTTCTGTTCTTTGGCAAAAAATTCAATATTGGACTTGGCAGCCTTTAGCGCTTCAATCGTGCCTTTATTTATTGCACGATATGCCTCCCTTACTTCATCTTTAGTAACCTCAATTTTTTTAATTTCTATTTTATCAAATTTTTTAGTATAATATTTAACTGCAGTATCTCCATTAATTCTTACATCCTCGATAATTTTCTTTACTATCTTCATTTCCTTCGTCTCCATAATTCGTTTTTTAAGTCGCTAATGTCCAGGTTGTTTTTTGCCATTAATACAAATGCAAAATACAGTAAATCGGCAGCCTCCCAAATTAAATTTGATTTGTTCTTGTAGTCGATTAATTCTTCAGATTCTTCTCTTATTTTAGCCTTGATTTTTCCTTCGTCTTTAGTAATTTTTGAAGTGTAGGAATTATTTCTTGGATTGTTTACCTTATCTTTTATTACATCGAAAAGCAAATCAAGGTCAAAACCTTGAGCTCCAAAGCACGAATAGGTTCCTTCATGGCATGCAAAATTTTTCTGTTTGACTGTGAACAGCAAAGCGTCCCGGTCGCAATCATATTTAATCCTTAAAATTTCTTGAAAATTTCCGGAAGTTTCTCCTTTTGTCCAAATCTTTTTTCTTGAGCGGCTGTAATATGTTGCCTTCCCTGTTTCCAGCGTTTTGTTCAATGATTCTTTATTTGAAAATGAGAGCATTAAAACCTGTTTCTTATCATCCTGGACAATAGTTGGTGTTAAACCATTATTCTTTTTAAAATCTATAAGGGAAACAAAAGCTTCGCTTAATATTATTTTTCCCTTATACAACGACATTCCCAATTGCGAATTTATCCCCAGGTTTTCCATCCATTTAATTTCACTTAAATAAGTAATTCCTCCCGCAACAGTTAATTTATTTTTTGTTGACTCCCTTAATCTTTTGATTTTGCTAAAGTCTATTCCTTTCATCAAGCCTTCTTTGTTTACATCTGTAAATAGGAATTCAAAACAGAATGGCTCTAACTCTTTAATTAGCTTTTTAGGCGTCTTGTTAGTTTTACTTCTCCAGCCATTATTAACAACATAGCCATCTTTTGCATCTATCGCTACTATAACCCTATCTTTTGGTAGCAGCTTTAGGAATTTAGGAGTTGCTTTTGTGCCTATTATTATTTTTTTAGCGCCTGCCCGCAATATTTCATTTGCTTTTTCGATTGTCCTTATGCCTCCCCCAACCCTGCAATCAGCAATTTTGCAAATTTCCTTGATTAATTCTAAATTATTCCCTTTCCCAAAAGCTGCGTCTAGATCAATAACTGCTATTTCGCCATATCTTCTAAAGTTTAGAGCTAAATCAAGCACATTGCTTATTTCAATGACTTTTTCTTTTCCCTGCTTAAGCTGAACTGCTTTCCCGTCCATTAAATCTATGCTCGGTATTATCATATTCTTACCTCAATTCCATTTTTTGAAAGATATTTTTTTACTTCTTTGATTGAAAATTTTTTATAATGAAATATTGAAGCTGCAAGTGCAGCGTCTGCCTTGCCTTTTTTGAAAACTTCTAAAATGCCTGTAAGGCTGTTTGCACCGCCCGATGCGATTACTGGAATGTTAACGCTTTCTGAAACTTTTTTGGTAAGCTCCAAGTCATAGCCTTCTTTTGTCCCATCCTTGTCTATGGAGGTCAATAATATTTCGCCTGCACCCATCATTTCTGCTTTTTTTGCCCATTTGACCGCATCAAGACCGGTTGATTTTCTTCCGCCCTGAATATAAACTTCCCAATTTTTTCCCTTCTTTTTTGCATCAATTGCAACCACGATGCACTGGCTGCCAAATTGTCGTGATGCTTTTTTTATTAATCCGGGATTTTTAATTGCGGCCGTATTTATTGATACCTTGTCTGCACCTGCATTCAAGATTGCACGAATATCTTTTATTGCTGATATCCCTCCCCCCACTGTAAAAGGTATGAAAATTCTTTTTCCGATCTCTTCCACAATTTTTATGCTCGTTTTCGTATTCTCGTATGAGGCAGTTATGTCAAGGAAAACTAATTCGTCTGCTCGTTGATTGCAGTATTTTTCGGCCAACTCTACTGGATTTCCTGCATACTTTAAATTCCCAAACTTTGTTCCTTTCACAACGATTCCATTTTTTACATCAAGGCATGGAATAATTCTTTTGGTTAACACTTTAGCCATCTCCTTAGTATATTGATTCCAAATATTCCACTCTTTTCTGGGTGAAATTGCATGGCTAAAATATTTTTGTATACAACAGCGCTTGCAAAATTCACGTAGTAATTTGTCATAGCTGCAATTACTGATTTATCTTCCGGAACAGCGTAATACGAGTTTACAAAGTAAACATAACCTTGCCTAAAAATATTATTTTTTGAAGGAGTTATTGTATTCCATCCTATCTGTGGGATTTTTCCTTTGTTGAATTGTATTACTTTGCCTTTTAAGACACCAAGCCCTTTAATTCCCGGACTTTCCTCGCTTTCCTCAAACAAAGCCTGCAAACCCAAACAAATTCCTAAAAACGGCTTTCCTGATTTGATGAAATATTTTATTGGCTTCACCATTTTTTTTCTTTGAAGGCTTTTCATTAAGTATCCAAATGAGCCGTCTCCTGGGAGTATTAATCTGTCTGCATTTTGGATATCTCCAGGATTATCAGTTATTTTGCTGCCTACACCGATCTTGTCCAATACGTTTTTCACGCTTTTCAAATTTCCTGCTCCATAGTCTAAGATAACAATCATCTAAATCAGTCCTTTTGTTGACAGCAATTCATTCATTGCCCGCTTATCTTTTGAGCATGCCGTTTTAATTGATTTTGCAAATGCCTTAAAGATTGCTTCAATTTTATGGTGGTCGCTTCTTCCAGTTGTTTTCATTGCAATATTTGCTCCGAGGCCGATTGAAAATCCATAAAAAAAATCTTCAACTAAGTCTGTATCAAATTCGCCGCAAAACCTCCTTTTGAATCTTGCATTAAATTGAAGATAAGGCCTGTTTGAAATGTCCACCGCAACAATTGCTAAAGCATCATCCATAGGGAAAATAAAATACCCCGACCTGCTGATTCCTTTTTTCTCTCCCAGAGCGTCCTTGAAGGCTTTGCCTAACACAATTCCAACATCTTCTATAGTGTGGTGCTGGTCAACGTCCAAATCCCCTTTTGCATTCAGCTCGATATCAAACAATCCATGTTTTGCAAATGCTTCAAGCATGTGCGTAAAAAATCCAATTGAAGTTTTAATATTGTATTTACCTTTGCCGTCAATATTTAATTTTAAATCAATTTGTGTTTCATTGGTTTTTCTTGAAATTTTAGCAGTTCTCATTTTATTGCTCCCAATATTTGGTTGATATTTTGAATTATTGACTTAGCCCCATTTTTTACCAGAATATTTTCTAAAAAATTGGACTTATCTTGGGGCGGCAGAACTCCAACAGGGATTATATTTGCTGCGACAGAAGCCTTCATGTCATCAGCGGTATCACCAAAATAATAAGCTTCTAAATTAGAGAACTGATTTAATATTTTCAATAAGCCTTCTGGATTTGGCTTTTGCATTGAAATATCTTCCATTGCAATAACAACCTTAAAATAATTCTTAACTCTATTTTTACTCAAAACCTTAGTTGCTTCTTTTCTTGGCCTCCCAGTTAGTATCGCTAAATAATATGTTTTTGATAGTTTTTCTAATAGTTTTTTATCCAAAAGCCACGTTTCATTGTTAATTAAATTTTTATAATAATTCTGAAATTTCTTGATTATACTATTTTTGTTTATTTTTACTCCTTGGTATTCGATTATTGCCTCAGTCAAATCCCAATCATTGTTTAATCCGCCTTTGTTCTTATATTCCTGAATTTTCTCAAAAGTTATTTTTGATTTAGTAAAATACTCAGCTGTTTTCCTGATGGCAAACCTATATGAACAGGAAACATCAACGAGAACGCCATCTATATCAAAAATCAGCAAAGGATTTATTCCTTTTATGACCTGACGAAGGGCTATGATTAACTGCCTCGTTTGCTTTACGGTTCCGAGGGTGATTCTAACGCAGCCTTGCAAAAGCTGGTCGCTGCTTCTGTTTCTTACCAGAATCCCCAATTCTTTTAGTTTATCGCAAAAAATTGCAGCTTGAGATCCAATTTTTAATAAAACAAAATTGGTGTAAGTTTTATAAAATTGAATTCCAAGATTGAATAATTCTCTGCAAAGGAGTTTCTTGCTTTTGTTTATTTCTTTAACATAATTTTTTATGTAAGTTGAATCTTTAAGTGCTTCAGAAGCACAAATGGCCGCCACTGTGTTAACGCTGTATGGGGAAAGAACTTTCCCTATAACTTTAATATTATTTTTGTTTGAAATAATATATCCTAGTCTTAGACCCGCAAGCCCAAATGCCTTCGAAAACGTTTGTATGACAAATAAATTATCGTATTTCTTAATTAGTGGAATTGAAGTTTTTCTAGAAAACTGATAATAAGCCTCATCTATTAAAACGAGCGATTTGCATTTTTTTGCTTTTTGAATTATTCTTATTATTTCTTTTTGATTTATTGACGTTCCAGTTGGATTATTGGGATTTACTAAAATTACTATTTTTGTTTTGGCACTTATGACGTCAAGAATATTTTTTGCTGGGAAACTTAAATCATTATTGTAATTTATTTCTTTTATGGCTGCTTCATTCAACTGCGCATAGAATTCAAACATTGCATATGTTGGTACCGGAATTATTATTTCATCTTTACCTTTTTCAATATATGATTCTATTATAGTTTTAATTGCCTCATCTGTCCCGTTAGTGGCAATAATCTCATCCGTATTGACATTGCAGTATTTTGCTATATTTTTTCTTAGGTTAATGTATTCAGGATACATTGCTAATGGATATCTCTGTATTTTTCTAAGCACCTTTATTACATTGGGTGAACATCCTATTGTATTCTCATTAAAATCCAATCTTATGGAATTTTCCCTTCCAGAAGTCGGCGGATTGTACTCTTTCATCTTGAGGACCGCTTTTCTTGGCTTAATCATCTTGAACTCCGATTACAAGAAAATCACTCTCAAATATTTTATCATACACCTCTAAATCCGATTCCTTTATCGACGCTCCGGTATATACTATATCAATAACCAAATCTGATAATCCGTTGCAATAAGCAGCCTCCGTTGAGCCGGAGAGATATATTTTTACAAATTTGTATCCCTTGCTCTCCAAAACATTAAGATATCTTTTTGCAATGTTTTTGTATTTTGAATTAATGCAAACTTTAAGATTTTTTGGAAGCTGCTCAAAATTTTTCTCTTTCGTGCCCAATAAGCATAAGGTAGGCTTGCCGAACTTTGCTTTCTCATCCAGCCACACGAATGTTTTTATTACAGATAACTTTGATTCATATTTTGATAATTGGTATTCTTTCAGAAGGTCGCTGCCCGTTAATCCAAATACAGTTTTTCCATTTTGTGAGAGTTCCTCCACTATGAATGGTATGTCCTCGCCTCTTGATTCGATAATTCTTTCCTTAGGCGGGTTTCCTAAATAGGACAAAGTTGCCTCTCTATAACTTACCAAACTCTTGTTATTTGGCACTACAATGAATACAATCACTGGGCATTTCCAATTTTTCCATTTGTGTCTCCTGCTCCATTTTTACTCCTTGGTTTATTAAAGGGCCGCGGGCGAGAATTGAACTCGCACCAGACGAGCTCTGCATGCAAATTTATGGGCACGCTCACGCGCAATTCCACAGTCGTCTATTCTGCCGTTAAACCACCACAGCCAAAATTAAAATCAAAAAAATCTAACTAAAAAATGAAAGAACTAACAATGATGATGCATAGAAATAACACTACCTACTCGCCTTAAACCTTTAGAATTTTTAAAGTCAGAACTAATTAAACCAGAACAAATTTCACTCACAATGAATATAATCAACTCGTTTCATAGTTTATGGAAAGTAGAGCTAATATATAAATGTTTCTGTTACTACTTAGTTGATACGAATTTCAGGATATATTTTAATTCATCAATCCTATAATTTCCCCTTATCTTGTATCCAACAGTAACGCATCCGGCTCTTTTTCCTGCTATCATATCATTGCTTGTGTCACCAATTAAAATTGTATTTTTAGGCGTGACTCTTAATATCCTGCAGGCTTTTAGAACCATGTCCGGGGCTGGTTTCCGTCGCTTGACATCATTCATTGTTAATATAACATCAAAATATTTTCTTAATTTAAAATGATTCAGTATTGAAAATGTAATCTTATTCGTCGAATTTGTCAAAAGCCCGATTTTCAATTTTTTATTTTTTAAAGCTTTTAGAACTGATTTTGATTGCGGGAACAATTTTACATATTTTTTCCTATTCCTGAATTTCAAATTATAAACTCTTTCCACTTCCCTAATGGATTTTCCAACGTAAAGCGTCTTGACATCACTTTCAATCGAAGCTCCAAATCTTCTTTCAAATTTTGCCCTAGATATTTTATCAAATCCAAAATGTTCTAGAGTATCATTAATAACAAAATACCATGCATCAATAGAATCCGCCAAAACGCCATCCATGTCAAACAATATAGCCTTAACTTCCATGTTTCGCACGGTATCGCCCTCTTTTTTCCACTGCTCCCAGCCGCTTTAAAGTTTCATGGGATTTCTTTGCTTCTTTTTTATATGATTCTAAAACTAAATTGAAAGCTTTTTCCCATATCCGATAGTGCTTTGATTCCAAAGCTTCTTTTAACAGATGCAAATCAACTGCCTTGTCTTCTGCTTTTTCAGAGAAAAAAGATAATCCAAAGTCAATAAAATAAATTTCCTTGTTATAAATCATGTTTGAAGTAGTCAAATCCCCATGGATAATCAGGTTATTGTGCAATATTGCAACTTTTTTCCCAATTTCATTGCATAATTTTTTGTAATCGAATTTCTCTAAAACATCTTTTATAAGCTTGCCATCAATTTTTTCCATCACTAAATTTTCTTTTTCATCATTCTCAATTAATCTTGGGGAAGGAAAATTTATGGCATTTAGTTTTTCAAGTATCTTTGCTTCCCTTCTCGTCCTAAAGCCGCGAAGCTTGTTATCGAGCTGCTTTAGCCTGTAGGTTTTTTGAAATCTTTCTTTTTTTATTTTATTATCTTCAAGAAAAATTCTTGCCTCTGCTCCTTGCGCGATTAATTTTGACATTACGATTAGTATGAGTTATCCATTTAAAAAGATTTTTATCTAATTATTGAAGAATAAGTCGTAAAATGAATATACTGGAATCTTTTGGAGAGATATATTTCCATTCCGCATACCCTATTCTTTCTAATGGGATAATCAAAAGAGAATCTTTATTTTCAAATGGATAAGGGTAAACTTCTATAGTTCTTGGGGTTTTCCCATCTAGGTAATAATTATTAAGTTGTTGCTCGTTTATATAGACTAGCAAGAAAAGTTTATTATTTAAATTATGAACTTCATAGTATGCATATCTATCTTGTGCGTCAAATCCCGCCTGTTTCCTTAAAATACGCTCCAAAAAATCTTCTCCGTGGCTATTAAAATCAGTATGCACAATGTAAAAATAAGTATTTACTGGCGTTTTACCAACAGAGGTATAATCACTTAAACTTTGTAATAATTGTTTTTTTCTTAATTCTATTAAAAATTTTTCTACATTTTCATAAGTAACATTTCTATGAAGCTCTAATTTAATGTCGTTTAATTTTCTAGAAGGGCTAATTTCGTAGCTTGTTGCAATTGGCTCTTGATTAATGTACGTATTCTCGGAGATAGACCCACTGCCTTGAACCTGCTTATTGTTATTTCCTTGTGAATTTTGTGCATTGGAATCATCACCTAAATTTTGAGTATTAATATTAAATTGTGTATAAAAATAACCTCCGGCGAATCCTCCAATAATAGCTAATATTAGTTGGATTATTAATACTGCTATTTTGTATTTCTCTAATTTGTTTTTTTGATTATTGCTGTCTGGTATTACCATTTTTATTTCTTTGCCATTTTCCAAAGTATATCAAAGTGCTTCCTGTAGCTTTCTGCAATTGCGTTGTTCCTTATTATTATGCATAAGGGATTCTCTTCAAGAAGCAAGATTGCAACATTATCGCCATAAACCCTATGGGCGGTTGGCTGATAAAATGTTTTTGGCAGGTATCTGATCTTTACAAGAGGTGTTTTTGTATGCTGCTCTCCTCGTGAATTTTCAAAATAAATAAGTTTTGCATGAATCTTTCTTTGTTTTCTTGTTTCAATATAATGCATAAAGTAATATTTTAGTAATGATTCTATTTTTCTTTCAGGGCCCCATCCGACATAGCTTTCCCCTATAGATAAAATCTCATCAAAAACAGACTTTAGACCTTGCTTGCCCTTAAAGTATTGAACCTCATGCTTCGTATAAAAATTTGAGTCCTTAAGCTTCTTAAGTTCTGGAAGCACGCTTTTCAATCTTTCCTCTCTCTCTTTTAGGAGGGAAACCAATTTATTGGGATCAACCGCCTCAAAATAAGTTTTCTTGTCCAGGTTTGTAACTGAAACAAGCCCTTTTTTCTGCAGCCTCTCGAGACAGCTATATACTGAAGTTCTGTGCATATTCATCAATCTCGCAATATCTCTTGCTAACGAGGAACCTGCCCTTAACAGCTCAATATAAACCCGAGACTCATTTCTTGTAAGTCCAACATGCTCGAGAATCCTTGTATCAGCCAATTTTTCCATTAAAAATAGAGTTTCCTTTCAATTTTTAAATGTTGTCATGTGTGTGACAACAAGTGCATATATAGTTAAATTAAAAATTTACATCCAAATATAATTATGGAGAGACTAAATGAGCAGTGAACCAATTCAAGGTGCGAGTGCTTCATCAACTAGATTGACCGAACATCAAGTACGACGTGACCTATTGGTCCTGAACTTCTGCACGTTTGATTACAGAATGCAACCCATTTCACATTTATTGCCTTTGATGATTGAAAAAATTGATTGTTTGGAAAATGCTCTCGCCAGTCTACAAGACATTCCCCAAGGCTTAACTGGAGATATTAGGAGGGCCATAAATGAAGCCAAAAGTTATTTACCAAATCTTAAACCATATTCCGTAGAATCGTAAAATAGGGAAATTCAAATTCTACAAGAAATAGCCCCGGGCAGATTCCCACCAACCTTTTCTTGACGAAGAAAAGCTTGACCAAAAGAACAATAGAGAAAATTTGGCAATTCCTCCTAATTTATGACGAGAAGTAGCCCCGGGCAGATTCGAACTGCCGCCTGAGCCTTTCTATTGCTGATTTTAGCAACCAGAGGGCCCAATCCTTGACCGCTAGACGACGGGGCTGAGTTTGGTTTATAGAAGCTATTAGTGTTTTTATATGTTTTTATTAATTTTGTGAAGAAAAATTACATAATGAGATTAGAAGGATGAATTATAACTTTTCTGCAGTTTCTGCCGCTGATTCGGCTCTAACTTCTTCTGTAACTTCAGTTACAGTTTCCACTTTAACTTCTTCCGCTTTAGGCTCAACTTGGGCTTCCTGTGTTTTTTCTCTTTGCTCAATTCCTAAGTATCTTATTTCGCAGACTTTTAAGGGATACATTTTGTTGAAAACTTCCTTCACCGAAGCCTGCATCTTATGGGTGATAACCTCGTTAAGAACGTCATTATAATTCATTTTCTTGATTGTTTTAATTAAATGCTGAACTATGCTGTTTCTCATCTTAGCAGCAATTGAACCCTTGACATCGGCTTTTGTAATGACCAGCGGCTTGACTCTTAAAGTGACGCCATCTGCCGTTTCGCAGGCAAAAGACAAATCCATTTTCTCGCTGTTTCTTCTCACAAACCTTTTCACCGAAGAAGGAATTATTTCGTAGCCAATTATTTTTGTTTTTCCCTTATCACCGTCAACTTCTACAACTTTAAAGCGAATGTTGATATTTTGCCTTTTCGGGTCACTAGTTAAATTCATCAAATTGTGGCTTAAAGTCTTCCCAAGCATTGATCTGGGGTCAGCTACGAGAGTTTCACCTATAAGGGTGTTTTCAAACTGCTGAGGTGCAAATATATTGTACCATTGCTTTTTCTTTAATTTTGATACCTGGTCTGCCATTTTTAATTTTGAATAATTATACTACTTTTCTATAAAATATAATTTGAAATGTTTGTGATTCACCTTCAGCTAATTTTGGATCTTGATCAAATTTTACAGTAAAGTATTGCTTTCCATCTTTATTATTCCCCACAATCGCGTGAGAACTTGTTGAGCCATCCATTATCGCTGCACCAGCAAAACCCCTTTCTCGAATTGTGCCCTCAACAATATTAATTAAGGGAGGATGATAATCGAGGCGCAATTCTTTCCTCATAGGAATACTAAGTTCTTGAATTGTCATTTTCTATCCTATAGGAAATTTGGAGGATTTATAAAGGTTTATGTTTTTTGCAGCAAATGTTCAATTTGATTATTATTTTACACGTTTAATATATGAAATAAAATTTAGTTGAGGATATTTACGATTTTTATTATAGACGTGAATCAACAAAACTTCCCTAATATCGAATTGATAAGGCATGTAAACCAATTACCAAATTGTAAACTGATTTCCGAATTATACGCTTTTATTGACGATAAAATATCTTACAATTTGAATATTAGTTGAAAGATTGAAAAACTCTGTAAGGGGTGAGTCTTTTATAAAGTTTAAAAACCACCTATATACTGCAGAAACGACAAATAATTACCGAATTATACAGTTCTTTGCAGCAAACGCCAAGAAGCAAATTCATTTCTACTTCTTAATATTAGGCTCATTAAAATTTACCTTTCTAAGTGCATCTTTGAGCAAAATATTTGGCTGCTTCTGCAGGCCATGAAGACAATCTAGCCATAAGAGAATCATCAATCATACCAAGTTCTGCGCCGCTTTTCTTTAAGTCATCCAAACCAGAAAGTGAAAGTCCGGTATACCCGTTTTTCTGAAAATTTTGGATGCTTATGTTAAATCCAAAATCTAGTAGGCTAATACATGCCACTACAAATAATCCGGCATCTGTAAGCTTATCAGCATGGGTTACCATGGTTTTTCCTGTGGTAACTGTGTCATCAATCAATATGATGCGGTCGCCTTTATTATACAACCCTTCGATGAGTCTTTCAGTGCCATAAGATTTTTGTACTTTCCTAATCCGTAATAAAATTTTATTATTCCTATCAGCATGGAATGCAGCCCATGGTTCACCTCTAGTAGGCACGCCTGCCACCGCAACATATTCCAAATCTCGCGTTTCTTCAGAAAGAGCTTGAATGACCAACGCCCTATAAAGAGGAGGAATTAAATCGCTATCAAAATATAATGGAGCTGGCAAACCACTATTAAATCTGTGGTCTCTAAGCAAGAGAGATTTGCTTTCCAAGAGGATTCTGGAAATATCAGCGGTCATTCAATCCAGAAATCCTCAAAACAATTTAAATTTATTGATTTTAGTGCAGAATAGCTAAACATCTAAATTCACAACTTCTTTTGCATGAGCCTCTATGAATTTTCTTCTCGGCTCAACTTCGTCACCCATCAGCAGCGTGAATATCTTGTCAGCTTCAACTACATCCTGCACTGTAACCTGCAGAATTGTTCTGTTTTCCGGATCCATTGTTGTTTCCCATAATTGCTGGGGGTTCATCTCTCCAAGTCCCTTGTACCTTTGCAAATGAACTTCATCTCTCCCTATTTCTGCAACAAGTTTTTGCATTTCCTCATCATTATAAACATATTTTGCCAGTTTCCCTTTGGTAACTTTGTACAAAGGAGGCTGCGCAATGTAAATATATCCCGCTTCAATTAATGCAGGCATGTACCTGTAAAGGAAAGTTAAGAGCAGGGTTCTGATGTGTGAGCCATCAACATCGGCATCTGTCATTATTACAAGCTTGTGATATCTTGCTCTGCTTAAATCAAAATCATCACCCACACTTGTCCCAATTGCAGTAACCATATTCGTGATTTCTTCATTTTCAAAAATTCGGTTCAGCCTCGCTTTTTCAACATTCAGGATTTTTCCTCTCAATGGGAGGACTGCCTGGAATTCGCGGTTTCGGCCTTGTTTAGCTGAGCCTCCTGCTGAATCTCCCTCGACCAAAAATAATTCGCATTTGTCAGGGGATTTTTCTGAGCAGTCAGCTAATTTTCCTGGCAAAGAGCCATGGTTAAGCGCTCCTTTTCTTCTTGTCAAATCCCGTGCTTTCTGTGCCGCTTCCCTTGCGTTGGCCGCATTTATGCACTTGAAAACGACAGATTTCCCAATAGATGGGTTCTCTTCCAAAAACGAGCTTAATGAGTCATTAACAATTGAATCTACTAAACCCTTGATTTCAGAATTTCCGAGTTTTGTTTTAGTCTGGCCTTCAAACTGAGGCTCCGGAATTTTAATCGAAATAACTGCAGTAAGCCCTTCTCTTACATCTTCGCTTGTCAGCTTCATTTCCTTGATTTTGCTTTTCTCAACATAATTGTTCATGACTCTTGTAAGCGCAGTCTTAAACCCAATCAAATGAGTGCCGCCTTCGTGCGTATTGATGTTGTTTGCAAATGAAAAAACATTTTCCTGGTATCCGTCGTTATACTGCAATGCATACTCAAGCTGGATGCCGTTCTTTTCTTTCATGGCATAGATTGTTTTATGCAGCGGATTTTTATTATTGTTTAGGTATTCAACAAAAGAAATAATTCCGCCGTCATAGTGGAATTCATGCTTCTTGCCGTCCCGCTCATCTTCCAGAGTTATCTTTATTCCCTTATTCAAAAATGCAAGCTCCCTCAATCTGCTTGAAAGAATATCAAAGCTAAATTCTGTTGCCGGAAAAATTTCATTGTCAGGTAAAAAGTTTATAGCTGTTCCTGTTTCTTTTGAATCAACGTCCCCAATTATAATTAACGGGCTTGCAGGCTTTCCCCGCTCATATTTCTGCTCGTATAATTTTCCGTTTCTCTTGACTTGAACAATTAGGACTTTCGACAGCGCGTTTGTTACGGAAATTCCGACACCGTGCAGCCCGCCGCTGACCTTGTAGATTTTATTGTCAAATTTTCCACCAGCATGCAGTTTGGTCATTACAACTTCTACCGCAGACATGTTTAACTTTGGATGTATATCAACAGGGATTCCCCTTCCGTTATCGCTAATTGCCATAAAACCGTCTTTCTTGATTATAACATCTATCTTGTTGCAGAAGCCGGCAAGAGCCTCATCAATAGAATTATCAACTGCTTCATAGACAAGATGATGCAACCCTTTCACATCAGTCGAGCCGATATACATTGCCGGCCGTTTTCGAACGGCGCTTAGGCCAGCTAAAACCTGAATGTCCTTTGCATCATAGCTTGAGGCTGGGATATTTTTTGTTTCCTGAGTTTCTTGGTTTTGTTCCTGTTCCATTTTAGTTTGAATTCTAATGTTTGTTTAATTCAAAAATCTTGTAGATTTTTGTGATGATTGAAAATCTCCCAGATTTCCAAAGTACGAAAGTATTAATTTAGATTTTTTCCGTCGTTAAAAAAGTTCCCAAGGCTATAAATTCTAATGCGCTTTAATATATAAAGCTTACGTTTTTATTTTGCCTTTCTAAGTCTTAAAAGTCTAGAATTCTGCCCAATTAGACCGACTAATAGATTATGAAAAGCTTTGGAAAAATGTTAAATCAAACAAATAGCCCTTCGATGCGAAGATTCTTTGTTTCATCAATAAAATCCTGTTTCATCTTGGCAGAAAACATTGTCACAAATGGGCCTTTGAATTTTTTTATCAATGTTATTCTCTTTGGCACGCCCATAAAATCTATAGTAGACTTAAGAACAATATATCCTTTTTGCTTTAGATTTGTCAAGAGCTCTTCGATGAGATGTGGGGGAATAACCATATAATCCCTCACAATTGTTTTCATTTCGCCCACGTTCAGGTCAAATTCCTCATGCAATTTCATTTCTATCACCTCTCATTTTTAATGATTATCCAAATAACCGTACCTTTCTGACATCCCTGTTTCCATAATGAGCTTTTCACAATCTCTGCAAATGTAGGGGTCTTTCAAACCGCTCTTGATAATAACATTCCCGCAACCAATACACTTCATCCTAGCCATCTTACCACCCTAGCGATTTTACCACCCGAGAAGGAGTCGCTTGACCGCTTCTACCTGTTTCACCGGGAAACATATTATAAATAGTTTATGTGACCCTAATGGCAATCAACAATAATTGAGCATATTGATTTTTTCTGGGTACACAATAATTCAATAGTGCATATTAAAAAAAATATGTATAAAATAAAAATAAATACATTTTTAATTATGAATCTATGCTCGACAAAAAACATTGAGAACGCCAAAGTGCTATGAGTTTAGTATAAAATCAAATAAATGCTTATTAATTTTATCTTGACCTTTATTTGAAATAAAATGCCTGATAAATAAAAATTAAATTGTAATCAAATAAATTTAGCCAGAAACTATAATTTTGTCATATTTAAAAAAAATATTTTCCACAATTTTTATAAAAACTTATTGCCTATAAAAAGGTAAACTAAGAAAACATTTTCAAAGAATTAATGCTAGCTAGAGTTCGTTGGAGATAGTTTACTGATGTTATTGGGGCGCACTCTGATATTTTTATTTAAGCAGACCAACTAAAGATATTGCGGAATCTTCCAGGAGAACTGCCACAAAAGATGAAATAAATGGAAATGGAATAATAAAACCACAACCTTAATATCTAAATTTCCTGAAACCAAATTGGTTTGCTCTGGTCGCTGATTTGCCTCTACAGAAAGTAGCCGGACAGTTAGGGTCCGTATCATGTAATGCATCTTAATTCGTAATCCAAGATTTAGATTAAATAGAAATTTGAACTTAGTTAAGCCCTAATACCCTTCAAAAACTACCTTCTTATTATTTTTTTCAAGAACCGTAACAGTTTTATCGCTTTTTCTGACTTCACCTACAACTTGAGCATCTTTTGCTGTCTGGAGGATATTCTCAGCTTTTTCTTTTTCACACACAACAAAAAATCCCATGCCCATGTTGAAGGTCTTGTACATTTCCTCGTCAGAGAATTTAGATTTTTTCTGCATCAAATCAAAAATTGGCTGTGGTTTCAATGGGTTGTTTATTCGGAACTCAACCTTTTCACTCGTTCTGTTTAGATTTTTCAATCCATAGCCAGTATTATTAAATCCGACAACATCAATATTTTTTGATATATTTGCCATTGTTGCTATATAAATTTTAGTAGGCTCTAGCAAAATTTTTCCCAGAGTCGAGCCATCAAATTTGTAATCAAGAGAAAATTTTCCCTTATATTTTTTCTTAAATTCCGGCCTTGTTTCAAAATCCCCATTTAATAAATTCAGCCTTAAGTCAGTGTATCCGTTTGAATGCGGGCCGGAACTTTTGAGCGCAATTATTTTATCACCTGGTTTAATTTTATGCTTTCCAAATTTATTTTTTTCTATAAATCCTATCATAGCTCCCATGAGCTCAAAACCGTAACCTGCTTTAGGAGAACTCAGCAATTCATTTATAGATGCAGTTTCTCCTTTTCCAAAATTTATTCTGATTGAATTTTTCAAAATATTTGAAGCGTTGCACTGCTCCAGACCTTTTGACATCCCTCTCGCTATGTCGCCTGTTAATGCCTCTTCCTGAATTTTATTTTGGCACATGATTGAATCCATGAATAAGAAAGGGCTTACTGAGCCAAGAGTTGCCAAATCATTCGCGCAGACTGCTACGCAATCTATGCCTATTGTATCATACTTATTCATAATTTCTGCAACAATGCTCTTGGTTCCAACGCCATCTATTGTGCTGGCAATATAATGTTTTGGAAACACTTCATTGTTCTCGTATAATTCAGCAAACATGCCTTTGCTTCCCTTGAGCATGTTCTGCTTTAGAGAAGAGGGAATTGCTTTTTTTATAGCATCAACTGCTTTTGATTCTGAATTTTGGTAGCTGGGGTTCATAATAAAGATAGAATAATCGGTGTTTATAAAGTTTATTGAGAATCGTCAGGTACTATAGGCTCCATCACATAAACTCTTATTTTATATCTTAAACCGCCTATATGTTCCGGTAAATAGCCATAATTGTTTCCTTCCATTATAGAGGCAATTATTGATTCAAGTTTTTCATCGTGAGCACGTACGTTAAAAGTATTGACTTCCGTTACCGCACATTGCCTGCCATCAGCAGTCTTCATTACTGAATTTCCGGGCTCTCCATACAATCTTGAGGGTATTCTACGGATGGCTGGGCCTGGGCCCATGAATCCAAAATTTCGCTGACCTACTTTTCGCATAAGACTTAAAGTTATTTACAATTTATAAGAATTTTGGTTGAAGTTGGAATATCTAAATTATTTGGAATAAACTTGTCTGCCGCTTATCCTATCAAGCCATGGCGTTAAGCCAGGCGCTTCGTATTCTTTATTTACTAATTTTGCAATTCTTCCAAATAATCCACGAGCTTTATCTTTTACCTTGTCAGCCAGCCCTCCTGCCTGAGGAATAATTGTTTTTCTTCCCTCAATAGAGTCTGCGAACATTTCCCTGCGCACGTATTGGTCAGATTGCTGAACTGAATCAAATTTGCCTAATCCTATTGTTTGTTTTTCTCCAACACTTGCAAATAGATTTCCGCTGTAAACTGTAGCGGGAGCGGGTTCTGACTCTTCCCTTAAACCTGCAAAAATCTGACCATCCCTATAAGCATCATCATTACTTTTTCTGTGTTCACCTAGTTTTGTGTCTTGTTCATTTCTCATACCTTCAAACAGCCGCCCTTTAAATAGACTTTTTGCTTCAGATTTAGATTTGTCAAACAGCCCTTTGAAAACAGTGGCCCTTTCATATTTTTTTGGCGACAAGTCTTCACCCAGATTGGAAGTGTACTCGCCTCCAACCCTACCAAATAGATCTCCATCGTGAGATAAATCTCCGCGATATGCTGGAGTCGGGGATGTTTCTGATTTATTGTTACTCAAAGAAATTTGATTTTCAGCCATTGCAGCTAGCCCACTAATGTTAGTTGGAGTGTATCTGCCCCGCACAATGTTATGTTGTACGCTATGTGCAGGCGCTTTCAGTGTGAGTGAATCGCTTCCAGCATCGTAAGACAAACGCGCTGTGCTTCCATCTTGAGCTTCATAAGCTCTATTTTCGAGTTTAGCATGTGTTTCTGGCCTATCTTCAGCAGAGAAATGACCTTCAATTGTAAGTTTCTGATGTGGAAATATTAAATTTGCATTTTGCATCTTATTTAATTCAGCAGTTGCTCGCACTGATTTTCTAATTTCTCTTCTTAGCGGCGTTGCAAAGTCTGTTCCAGCAAACACAACCGCATCTATGTACTTAATTTCCTTACCATCATAAGTTGCTATCCTGACAGGTGTATCTTCGCGTGCTATTTTGTAGGGCGATTGCAATCCATTGTCTTTTGCATATTGCCTAACTATTGCATTGAAGCTTGAGCTTCCAAATCTGTATTGTTGTACAATTCTTGAAAGGTTCTCATCCGCATTTACTTTATGTACTGTAGGAATATAGTTTATATGTCCTTCATTTGGAATTGGAACTGTATTTTGAGTTGCGCCAGTTTGTGCATTATTTGAAGGAACATTGACCATCGCTTCAAGGCTCGGGGTTTCTGTTGAAACTGCAGGTGATTGAGATACTGGATTACCCACCAGTGTACTAACTTCAGAACTTTCATTCATTGAAGTTATGGCGGAACTAATTCTAGAATTTAAGTTTTTACCATACTTGTTAACTGCAACACCCAGAGGCGTCGTTGCATATAACACACCGGCAGTTGTAAGAGCAATGCCCGCAGCAATTGTACGTTTGTAAGGAATTTGTGAAACTGAATCTGATGCAGAATGATATGAATCATTTAAACTAGAAGCACTTGAAGCTACTCTTTCACCAAGATTATGGTAAGCTTTTTTTGATAGCTCACTTAATCTTTTTAATTTAGAAGCTGCAGCTGCAGAACCAAAACGTTTGTAAGGAAATTGCAATGCCGATATTTTTGTACCGGCTCTTGATAATTGTTCGGAAGCAGAATCATATAACCTAGAAGTCCTTGAAGCTGCTCTTGCACTAAGATCTTGATAGGCTTTTTTTGCCCGCTCACTTATGCTGCCCAATCTTGATGTTGAAGCTGAAACTACATTTCCCGGGTGATTATAATGAGTGCGTAAAACGTCACGAATATTTTGCCTTCCAAATTTGTTTTCAAATTCCGCTCTTGTGTTTGCAGATTTGACCATCGAAGCATATGCTGAATTTACTGCTCTGGTGAACCATGAAGATGTTTTCGCAGCACGACTAACCGGCTGTTGATGCACTTCACGAAGTACAGGAGATCGCCTGCCAAAAATTGCCTCTTTAAATCTTTCATAGCCTGTTTTCCTCCAGGGTTTATAAGGGGTAATCTCTTTTGGGGCAATAGGCACGTTACGTCCATAAAGAATATCACCTAGAATCTCTACTTGGTCGACATCCGTTGAGAAAGACTTACCTAATCCTACACTTCGGCCTTCAGCTCTTCTTCTGTCTATTTCAGCTCCCAATCTTGCTAATTCAGCTACCGTATCCGGGGCTAAGTCAAAATCACCATGTCTAACAATATTTAAAGCTCCTTTCTTTCCCAAACCCTGCTCTTTTAATGGATTCAAGTCCAACAGTCCAAAAAAATCATTATCTCGATTAGCTAAATCAGGTTGTGAAGTTGGTCCATCGGTCAAAATTACTTTTCCTTTAGGGGTGAAATCCGGTGCATCAGCCATTTTACCTATTGGAAATAAATCACACTTATAAACCTTTCTATTTTACACTACTAGTTAATAGTAACTGCAAAATTGAATGTAAAATTTTGTAACATGTTGAGATTTCAAAAAGTATTATTATAAATCAGAAATTATAAATCCTAGCGACCGTCGCCACTTCTTTTTTTCTTGTGCTTTCTCCATTCCCAAATTATAGGCACAAATGATAAAATTATTATGAATAGTATGGTCAATGAAAAATTATTTTTAACTAAAGGGATATTGCCAAAAAAATACCCGCCGAAAATAAACAACGCAGTCCAGATAATTCCGCCAACTATATTATACACCAGAAAATTAGCATATTTCATCTTCCCAACACCAGCAATAAACGGCGCAAATGTTCTGACTATTGGGACAAATCTTGCCAGAACAATAGTTTTTTTGCCATATTTTTTGTAAAAATTTTCTGTTTTCTCAAGATATTCTTTCTTGAAAATTTTAGGATATTTCTTAAATGCTTTTGAGCCCAAAAATTTTCCGATTGAATAATTTATTGTGTCGCCTAGGATTGCCGCAATAGTTATAATAGCAAACAACCAAAAAACATTGAGAGCGCCGACAGCAGCAAAAGCTCCGGCTGCAAACAATAATGAATCACCAGGAAGAAATGGGAAGACAACGAATCCCGTTTCAGCAAAAATTATCAAAAACAAGAATAAATACGTCAAAGTCCCATAATTTTGTATAATCACGCTTAGAAACTTATCAAGATGCAGAATAAAATCAATGAAAGTTTTTAATGAAGTCATATTTTATCCAATAATTTTTTAATTTCATCAAATTCCTAATTATGTCTACTGTGTAAGTATCCACCAACAGTTTCGTGTATCTTTCGGACCAATGGTGACAATCTCTCATGACTCTGATTGCTATTAATAGTTATAGTACGATGATAAAATTCTATTTCTAGATAAGTGCCATCTCGCATACCGTGACAAGCAATATACTTTTCAAGATCCGGAGTTGGATTAGGTTCTTTTCTGAATCTAATCTTGCGTGAATTCTCTAACCCAGATTTTATCTTGGGAATATCATCCGCCCTACAAGTATCTAAATAATATTGCATAATAATCACTATTCAAATTCCCATCGCGCTATAGCCCGCATCAACAAATATAACCTGCCCGGTGATTGCCTTTGATAAGTCGCTGCACAAAAACAAGGCGCAATCTGCAACTTCATCTGCCGTAATGTTTCTTTTCAGGGGAGATTTTGCAATATAATTCAAAAGCATTTCGCCAAATCCCGATATGCCGGAAGCTGCAAGAGTGGCAATCGGCCCTGCGGAAATTGCATTAACTCTTATCTGTTTGTCTCCCAAATCAGAGGCAATATATTTTACGCTTGATTCAAGTGCAGCTTTTGCAACACCCATTATATTGTATCCGGGAGTTACTTTTTCACTTCCGAGATAAGTCATCGCAATTATCGAGCCGCCATTTTTCATCATAGGTGCAGTTCTTCTTGTTAATTCTGCAAGAGAATAGGCGCTGACTTCATGCGCTACTTGGTAACCTCTCCTGTCAACATTGTAGAATTTGCCCTGCAAGTGCTCGCGCTTGGCAAAAGCAATGCTGTGTATCAGAAAATCAACCTCCCCAAACTCTTCTTTCACTTTATTGAAAAATGCATCAAGCTGGGTGTCATCAACTACGTCGCACTTCATGTGAGCGGGATTGTTCAAATGTTTCATAAGCGGCAAAAATAAAGGCTCAACTCTTTCCTGATAAGCTGCAAAAATCTGGCAGCCTGCATCATTCAGCCTTTTTGCAATGTGCCATGCAATGCTCTTATCATTAGCGATTCCAAATACAACAGCTTTTCTTCCTTTCAAATCAATTGTGACTGCCATTCCATCTTCCCTCCTGAACTTATTATATTTCCAAAATTTTAATTTTGTCAGATACTTTAGCAAAAACAACTTCACTTTATAAATTTTTATGTAGAGCTTCACTTTGAAGGGCCATTGCGGAGTTTTAGAATTTTTTGATTCCATATTGCGACAGAACTAAGCTAAATTAATCTTTCTTCTTCCATCTGCTTTAACTTCCGTGCCCGGTCTTCTCTTTTCTTATCATTGAAAGTTTTAACATTCATTGCTTTATGGAAATTAAGCATGCTGCAATAATCCGGCCCGCACATCGAGCAGAAATCGGCTTCAGTTCCTAAATCACTTCTTATTTTTCTAGCAGTTTCAGGGTCAAGGGACAATGCAAATTGCTTCTCCCAGTCAAAATCAAATCTTGCTTTTGAAAGCTCATCATCCCTATCTCTTGCATTTGGAATTCCTTTTGCGATGTCGGCTGCATGTGCTGCAATCTTATAGGCAATGATTCCTTGTTTAACCTCCTCCGGCCCGGGCAATCCAAGATGCTCAGCAGGAGTTACATAACACAGATAATCCGCACCATATTGACCGGCAACGGCTGCGCCAATTGCAGAAGTTATGTGATCATAACCTGGCGCAATATCGGTAACCAGCGGACCAAGCACATAAAACGGCGCATTGTGGCAATATTTTTTCTGCAAATCAATATTTAATTTAATTTGATGCAGTGGAATATGCCCAGGACCTTCAATCATTACCTGACAGTCCCTTTTCCATGCTTGTAATGTCAATTCTCCAAGGATTTTTAATTCCTCAATCTGGGCTGCATCAGTTGCGTCGTGTAAACATCCTGGTCGCAAAGAATCTCCAAGCGAAAAAGTAACATCATATTTTTCAAATATATCGCAAATTTGCTCGAACTGAGTGTAAAGCGGATTTTCTTTATCATGCATAATCATCCATCTTGCAAGAATTGCCCCCCCTCTTGAAACAACTCCAGTGATTCTTCCCTTAACTAAAGGAAGTGTCCTTTGAAGAATGCCAGCATGAATTGTCATGTAATCCACGCCTTGTTTTGCCTGCAATTCAATTGCGTCCAGCCAGTCCTCAGCTTTCATGTTTTCTATTTTTCCATTTACATTCTCAACAGCCTGGTATGTTGGAACGGTCCCAATCACAATAGGGGAATTTTCAATTATTGTTTGACGTATGACGTTTAGGTTCCCCCCCGTGCTCAAGTCCATTGCAGTGTCAGCGCCGTATTTTATAGCATATTCTAATTTTTTTAATTCCTCTCCGACACTTGCCCTTATTTTAGAAGCGCCGATATTTGCATTTATTTTTGTCTTTAATCCCATGCCGATTCCAATCGGCTTAAGCTTAGTGTGATTAATGTTTGCAGGAATTATTATGGTGCCTTTGGAAATTTCATCCCTAAGCCATTCAACATCAACCTTTTCCTGCTCGGAAACATACTTCATCTCTTTCGTGATAGAACCACTTCTCGCATAACTAAGTTGTGTTGGCACGATATTTGTAAGTTATTGGATGTTTATAAATATTTTGGATAAGTGAAAATTTTTAACTTAGATTCTTGCCAGAATAAAGGTAAAGTATATATTAACATAATGCACTCCAATTCTTATATCTAAAAAACACAGAGTGAAAAATATGGCTTTACCTAAAACTTTTTTTGACCGAGAAAATAAGGAATCATACGATGCAATTTTTTCAAATATAGTAATTGTTGATGCCCACACACATATAGGCACAGATAAGGACGGTCATGGAATAAATGAGAAAAAGTTTATAAAAGATATGTCTGTTTGTGGCGTTAACAAGGCAATTGTATTCCCTTTAAACGAACCCGGTCAATCAAATTTTTCCAAAGCCAATGATAGAATTTTAAGATTTTATAATTTATATCCTGATAAAATCATACCATTCTTTCGAATCAACCCAAAAACGAATTGGAAAAAGGAGTTTGAACAGCGAACATTGCAGGGATTTCGGGGCATAAAACTTCACCCGAGAAGCCAGGATTTTGGGATTGCCTCAAGCGAGGTTATGAAAGTGTATGAACGTGCTGAGAAATTAAGGTTGCCACTACTGATCCACACCGGATTTGGCTTAAGCGAGATAGCGAACGATATACAAAAAGTAATAAAAATTTTTCCCAATCTTAGATTAATTCTAGGCCACAGCGCATTTGTGGATTTTGAAAAGACGATAAAAAAAGTGAACGGAAACGAGAATGTTTTGTTTGATACTTCCACATTAAGGATTTTCGAATTAATGCAGCTGTTGAATTCCGTTGATTACTCCAAAATTGTTTTTGGATCTGATGTTCCTTATTACGATTTTGATTTGGCTCTAGAGATGCTTGTGGACACTGCAATAATATCTAATAAAAATCCAAATCATATTAAGGCAATACTCGGGGGAAATATAATGAGGTGGTTTAAATGAATATTCTTGAAATAAATCTTAACAATCTTGGGTTTGCAAACTTCAAGAAAATCATAGATTTGATAATTCCAAAAAAAGAAAGAAGGCAAAGCAATATTATTATAGGATATATCCGCATTTATACCCATCTGAATAATGCCCTAAATCTTATGAATCAATACAACTACAAGCGGGCAATTGAGCACCTTAAACTTACAAAAAATATCATTAAGCAGCTTAGGTTCGACGAAGAAAGGCCTTATTTGGCCAGAATTAAAAAGATTTTGGATTCTATAATTGGAAAAAGTAAGTCAATAAGTATCAAAATGCTAAAGGATGAATCTTCTGATCCCCTCCATATTAAGACTTCGATGCTTCTTGCCCAGAACATATGCATATTAAGGATATTAAAGACAAATAAGTACTGACACTGAGTTTTTTAAATTAAAAAATGGAATTTGTAAAACATCCCTTAAAAAAATCTATGACTGGCTTTGAGGTAGAGTTATTTACAATAAATAAAAACGGATTCGTTATGAGCGGTGCCGACAGGCTTCTAAAAATTTCAAAGCGCGATAAGAAACCGACTGTAAAAAAAGAATCGACAACAAATATCATTGAAATTGCAAGTTATCCTGGCGAAGCAATTCTAGAAACTACGGATCATTTGCTAAAAGATGTTGAGTATCTCACCACCGTTGCTGAAAAGGAAGATATTCTTCTATGCCCCCTTGGGACATACCCAGGAAAGTTTAATCCAGTTATGCGGGATGATCGGCCCTACAAAATAAAAGAATACATTTTTGGAAAAAACAAATTCAAGATTGCAGGAAGATGCACGGGATTTCACTGTCACTATACCTTACCTAGGGGAATTTTTGATTCACAATTAAGGATTCTTAAGATGCTTGTGCACTCAAAAATAAAAGACAGTTTGGTCAATAGCTATAATTTTTTGATTGCCGCAGACCCAGCCTTAACTGCTTTGATGCAATCATCTCCATTTTACCAGGGAGAATACATAGGCAAGGACTCACGGGTTATAGTGTATAGGGGAGGAGATGCCCTTAATAACAAAAATGGGCTGTATGCAAACTTTGAAGAGTTTGGTGGACTTCCACCGTATAAATTAACTGCATTGGATATTCTAGATATAATTACAACAAGATATGAGAAATGGAAGTCCTACATTAAAAGTTTGGGTTTAAATATTCAAATTTTGTCCCTTTATGGCTCTGTTCTTGATACAACATGGAATCCTGTAAAAATAAACCCAAATGGGACTCTTGAGCAAAGGGGAATGGACATGAACCATCCCGCCCATATTGCAGGAATTGGCGTTATCATAAAATCAGTCTTAAGAAAATTGCAGGAAGAGTTTTATACTGTGGTTCAATCGGATATTGGTATAAAAGAGCCATTTAAAGTTGAAAAAGATATAATTTATATTCCCCCCTGGCCGACTGTAAGAAACGAGTTACAAAAAATGTCTGCATATAAGGGGATGGACAATGATTTAATTTATGAGTACTGCAAAAGATTTATCAAGTTTGCCCAATCAACTATGCCCAAAGAAGAGTTAATCCTTATTGAGCCGTTTAAGAAAATGTTAAATGAGAGGAAAACGGTTTCGGACGAAATACTGGATTTTGCAAGGAAAAGGGGATTTAGAAACAATTCACACATAACAAACAATTTAGGGGCAGAAATTGCCCTTGAGCATTCAAGAAGGCTTCTTGATGAAATTACATCAACAAAAAACTTAGTTGAACAATTTAAATGATAATATAGTTTTTATACTGATTGGTAAAATCCGCGTTATGGTCATGGAATTAGTGTCAACGATTGAATTTCAGATGAGTTTACTGCTGTTTGTAGCTCTTGCAGGCTACCTTATTGCTTCCAGAATAAATCAATCGGCTGTTATCGGGGAAATCCTAGTTGGAATAATAATAGGACCTAGCCTGCAATCCAGAATAACCTGCAGAATGCCGAATTGATTGCGAAGATAACCTTTGCAGTAATTATGTTTACCATAACACTAAGCTCTGCAAGAATTTTCTATGAGAACAGCGGCATTCCATTCTTTAAGGGCAAGCCGCAGTAGAAATTCAATTTGTCAGATTTTCATAGAAATGCAAAAGCTGGTTTGATATCGCTTTTCCTTTGTCAGTCAATGAATACAAAATCTTCCTAGGGTGGTCAATTACTATTTTCTCAACCAAGCCCAATGCTTCCAGCAATTGCAATTTTCTGGAAAGGATTCTTGACGTAATCCTAAGGTGCTTCTTCATTTTGGAAAAATTTGTTTCTTCAATCAGCAAAAGAAATAATAGCAACGGAACTACCCATTTCTTTCCCAATGACTCCATCATGTTGAACAATAAACCGTACGTTTGCAGCATCTTAGTATTCACTCTGATACCAAAACTTAAATATGATTTGGTTAATATGTTAATTGAGCTAATTTTATATAAAGTTTTCGCTTAAAAAGATTTAAAAAGGGGTTTTTATGAAAATATTTTTCGCAAGCCAGTCATTTTATCCGCATATAGGGGGAGTGTCAACATATTTGCTTAACCTCTCAAAGGGATTGATGCAGAGCGGCAATGAAGTGGTTGAGGTACATTTAAGGCCGCCAAACGAACCGAGCGAGGACACAGTAAAAGGAATAAAAGTCTTCAGGATTCCAAAAGAGCCATTGGACAAGAATCTTCTCAGGGGCTACAGCAACTTCAAGGAAAGGATTTACAAAGAATGCCACGGCGAAGGAGAACTTTTCCAGAAAGAGCCCCTTATAACCTATGGCTATGACGAATACAACCAGATAAACATTGCAATAGGAAAGCAGATCGAAGAATTGATTGAAAAAAATCCAAGCGAAATAGTCCACATACATGATTTTCAATTGCTGCTGATATACAGGAATATTCCCAGAGGGATGCCCGTAATATTAACCTGGCATATTCCATTCATCGATTCCATATCAAAGCACTTGAAGCAGTTTCTGATAAGGCACATGAAAGAATTTGACAAAGTTATTTTTTCTTGTGAAGAGTACGCAAAATCCGCAATCAGGGCAGGGCTTCCGGCAAACAAAGCTGAGATTGTATACCCGATTGCCAATACGAGCCTCTTCAGGCCGAAAAAATATAAAAATGAGATTAAGAAGAAGCACAAAATACCTGAAGACTGCAAGATTGTGCTGTGCGTTCAAAGGATTGACCCAAAAAGCGGCCATATACAGCTCATAAAAGCCCTTCCTGAAGTGATTAAAAAATATCCAAAAGTAAAACTTATGTTTGTGGGAGGTAAATCAATGACCAGCAAGATATCAAGCGAAAGGTTGCAATATGAAAAGGAAGTTAATGATTTAATTAAAAAACTTAATTTGAAAAAATACATAATCTTTACAGGCAATGTCGAATATGAAAAATTGCCGATGTATTACAACGCAGCCGATATTGTGGCGCTTACATCCAAAAATGAGGGATTTGGGCTGGCTGTAACAGAAGGAATGTCATGCGGAAAGCCGATAATAGGAACAAAAGTGCCGGGAATTGAGCTGCAGGTGAAAAATGGTGTAAATGGATTTCTGGTTGATGTTGACGATTATGGACGGACTGCAGACAGGATTCTAAATCTTCTTGCAAATGACAGCCTCAGGGAGAAAATGGGAAAGAGGGGCATACAAATTGCAAGGTCAAAATTTGACATGGCCAAGGCAATAGACAGGCATTATCAAATCTATCTTAGCCTGATAAAAGAGAAAAGGGACTGGCGGCTGGAAAAGATAAGGCTTGATGACGTTTCTGCCATAATAACAGACTTTGACAGGACAATTACCGATGAGCCCGGGATAGTTGATGAGTCATTATTAAAAGAAATGGAATCTTTGAATAAGCCATTGATTTTAGTGACAGGCAGGGATTTGGAATATACAAAAGAATTATACAGAAAATATCCCATATGGGACTGCATAGTGGGGGAAAATGGATGTTACGCCTACTTTCCGGATACCGGGCTTACGTGGCTTTTCACATCCGAAAAATTTAGGGAATCGAGGAAAATAGTTGAAGAAAGCAATTTTCCGGCGAACTTCGGAAATGCAATAATAAGCGTTTCAAATAAATACCGCATCAGATTGAAAAGAATTCTCTCAGGAATTGCAGCTTCCCTTGGATTCAGGGAAAATGCTGATGAGATTATGGTGATTCCGAGCGGGATAGACAAGGGCGTAAGCGTAAAGCTTGCGTTGAGCTATCTCGGGATAAACCCAAAAAAAACTGTCATCATAGGGGATGGTGAGAATGATATTGATTTATTCACAATACCCGGATTTAAGGTTGCAGTTGCCAATGGCGCAAGTAGATTAAAAATGTTCGCAGATGAAGTTACAAAAAAGCCGTCAATAGGCGGGATAAGGGAAGTTATAGAGAAATTGAAGATGTAGTGATAAAATGGCAATAGCAGATTTGATAAGTGATTTGATGAAAAATGAACTTCTGGTTGCAATACTTGGCGTTTTGCTTTCTTTTTTGATAGCAAAAGTTCTTTATTTTATAATCAACAAGTATGTCAAAAGCCTGACACAAAAGACGAAAACTGACATAGACGATAAGATTCTTGCTGCCCTTGAGATGCCGTTTGTTATCGGGATAGTTCTTATAGGAATATATTTTTCGCTGCTGCAGGTTGATTTAATAAGTCAGTTTATCCAGCCAATGAATGATATTTTCTTTGTTTTTGGAGTTCTATGGGCTGCATTTGTCCTGTACCGCCTCACAAAAGTCGGGATGCAGAAATGGATGGCAATAAATCCGCACTTCCAGAACATGCCAAGGCTGGTCATAAAAATAGCAAATATCTTTGTTTATTTTATAGGCTTGATTATAATCTTGAAGCATTTTAATGTTGAAATAACGCCTTTAGTAGCAACATTGGGAATTGGCGGAATTGCGATTGGCTTTGCTTTGCAGGACACTTTATCAAATTTCTTTGCAGGGCTGCACATCATATCTGACAAGCCCATAAATATCGGCGATTTTGTTGAATTAGAGGGCAACATAAGCGGTTATGTCGAGGATATTGGCTGGCGCACAACGAGGATTAGGACACTGCCTAACACGCTCGTCATAGTTCCAAACTCCAAAATTGCTTCAACAACCATAACGAACGATTCTTTGCCTGTGCCTGAAATGAGCGTGGTTGTCCAATGCGGGGTTGCTTACACTTCTGATTTGGAGAAAGTGGAAAAAGTAACCATAGAAGCTGCCAAGAAGATACAAAAAAATGTGCAGGGCGCCGTCAAGGATTTTGAGCCATTCATAAGATACCACACATTCGGGGATTCCAATATAAATTTTTCAATAATACTGAGGATACAGACTTTCGTCGACAAGTATCTTGTGACGCATGAGTTCATTAAAGCATTAAAGAAATCCTATGACAAGGAAGGAATTGAAATTTCATGGCCGGTCAGGAAGGTGTATTATGCAAATGTGGATAGTTAAACATACATTAAAATGGCAATAGTTGATACAGATTATCTGCTCGGGGAAGTATCATTTCAGAACTTCCTTTTATTTATTTTTGTAGTTATACTTTCTGTTATTTTGGGCAATGTCCTGAGGCTTTTGATAACTAAGTTTCTTAGAAATAAAACAAAGCCCGTATTTTACAAAGCGCTTTCAAGGGTAGTAATGTATTCTGTATATTTTTTAGGATTTTATTTTGCTTTTCAAAAAATCCTTAATTTTAACGTACCTGCATTTCTAACTGCATTGGGGATTTTGGGGATAACCTTTCTTTTGACCATGCTGCCTGTCCTGCAGAATGTATTTGCCGGAATTGTCCTGTCGCTTGAAAGACCGTTTCGTGAAGGCGATATAGTGGAAGTTGACGGGGCCATTTGCATTGTCAAGGACATTATGCTCAGAAAGACATTTTTGAGGTCATTGGACGGGAAAATCATTATAGTTTCCAATATCAGATTTGTCACAGGAAGCGTCATTAACTACAGCCAAGGGGAATTCATCAGGGTTGATTTGGATATTGATATTAGAAACGATTCAAATTACCAAAAAGCAATAGATATAATAAATAAGATACTCCATGAGGAGCCAAATATTCTGCCCCATGTGCCAAAAAAGGAATTCAGTATAATACAAAAGTTTTTTGTAATGCCAAAAAATATCAGCGTACTTGAGCCCAAGATATTCATAAGAAATGCAGGCAAGGACAAAATAAGCCTGCAGGTATGGTTCTGGATTTGGGACATTTTGAGGAAAGAAAGCATTGTTTCCAATTTTTATGAAACTTTGCTGCAGGAATTCAGGAATAATAAGGTAAGCTTTGGGTAGCTTTGAATAATAAACTCATTTCAAAATGAGCCTTTTCAGATATTTAGCAGTCCTCAAAACATCATCAGCCACTGTCCCTGTGTAATACTCGATAATTCTCATGTAGTCATAAAGGTGCCTCGTAATCAGGAAATTCTTCCTTACATGCTCTTTTCCAGCAATGCCCATTTTTATCCGCAGCTTATCATCTCTTAGCAATTTTACACACCAGTCAGCTGCTTCCCTTTCATTCCTTGCCAAAGCTCCAGTCCGGTTATGTATAATCTGGAGCGGAATCCCACCTGTTCTTGTTCCGACTACAGGTGTTTCTTTCCAAAGCGCTTCTGAAACTGTAAGCCCGAAGCCTTCCCTCTTGGAATTTTGCATGACTACATGCGATGCCCTTTGCAGTGCGTTTACAAGCAAGTCATCTTTCTTTGTAAGGATATGCACATCTTTCATTTTCGCGGCTTCTTTAACGACTTTGTTGTAAATCTCAGGCCCTTCAGGATCATCAGTTGCCATATCGCCAATCATGACAAGCCTTGCATCAGTTCTTTCTTTGACTCTTTTGAATATTCTAAGAACTCCAAGAGGATTCTTCCATTTGTCGAATCTTGAAACTTGCGTTATAATCGGCTTGTTGATATTTATTCCTTCCCTGAGCAGAATCCTATAAGATTGCCCCTGGCTTAATTCCTTGTTCTTAAGCGACAATGGATCTATTGAAGGAGCTACAAAATA
>Ga0209542_10001893_pt1 | contig 48246 bp, 41 predicted proteins | sample RifCSPhighO2_01_FD_184028 | JGI IMG/M metagenome (GOLD analysis project Ga0209542, IMG submission 184028) | Soil microbial communities from Rifle, Colorado - Rifle CSP2_plank highO2_0.1 (SPAdes) (version 2) | ecosystem: Environmental > Terrestrial > Deep subsurface > Rock core/Sediment ...
GTCACATACGGCGATGTGTTCCACCAGAACGAGGTGGAGCAATCGACCTACAACTTCGAACACGCCAACGTCGAAAAACTCTTCGAGCTGTTCGACTTCTACGAAAGCGAAGCCAACCGCCTGATCGAACTGGAGCTGCCGCTGCCAACCTACGAGATGGTGCTCAAGGCCTCGCACACCTTCAACCTGCTGGATGCGCGCCGGGCCATCTCGGTGACCGCGCGTCAGCAATACATCCTGCGCGTGCGTGCCCTGGCCCGCTCGGTGGCGCAGAGCTACCTGCAAGCGCGGCGCAAACTCGGCTTCCCGCTCGCCGCACCCGACCTGCGTGATGAAGTATTGGCCAAGCTGGAGGCAGCAGAATGAGTGCGCGTGATTTCCTGGTAGAGCTGGGCACCGAAGAGCTGCCACCGAAAGCCCTGAAAACCCTGGGTGAAGCTTTCCTCGCCGGTATCGAAAAAGGCCTGAAAGCCGCTGGCCTGAGCTATGGCCACGTGCGCTATTACGCCGCGCCGCGCCGTTTGGCCGTGCTCATCCAGCAGCTTGAAGAGCAGCAAGCCGACCGTACTCAGAACCTCGACGGCCCACCCGTGCAGGCGGCTTTCGACAAGGACGGCAACCCGACTCAGGCCGCGCTGGGCTTCGCCAAGAAGTGCGGTGTCGAGCTGAGCCAAATCGACCAAAGCGGCCCCAAACTGAAATTCAGCCAGAGCATTCCAGGCCAGGCTGCGGCCGGCCTGCTGCCAGCCATCGTCGAAACCTCGCTGAACGAGCTGCCGATTCCCAAGCGTATGCGTTGGGGCGCGCGCAAGACCGAATTCGTCCGCCCGAGCCAGTGGCTGGTGATGCTGTTCGGTGACGAGGTGATCGACTGCGAAATCCTCGCCCAACAAGCCGGCCGGGTTTCCCGTGGTCACCGCTTCCACGCCAACCATGAGGTGCGTATCAGCGCGCCGGCTAACTACGCCGAAGACCTGCGTAGCGCCTATGTGATTGCCGACTTCGCCGAGCGTCGCGCGCAGATCATTGCCCGGGTCAATGAACTGGCTGCAGCAGAGCAGGGCACGGCCATCGTGCCGCCAGCACTGCTGGATGAAGTCAGCGCCCTGGTCGAATGGCCGTTGCCGCTGGTCTGTTCCTTCGAGGAACGCTTCCTCGAAGTGCCGCAGGAAGCATTGATCACCACCATGCAGGACAACCAAAAGTACTTCTGCCTGCTCAACAGCAACGGCAAGCTGCTGCCACGCTTTATCACCGTGGCCAACGTTGAAAGTAAAGACCCGGCGCAGATCATTTCCGGCAACGAGAAGGTGGTGCGTCCGCGCCTGACCGACGCCGAGTTCTTCTTCAAGCAGGACAAGAAGCAAAAGCTTGAGACCTTCAACCAGCGCCTGGCCAACGTGGTGTTCCAGGCCCAGCTGGGTTCGGTCTATGACAAGGCCCAGCGCGTCTCGGCCCTGGCTGGTTTTATCGCCCAGCGCATTGGTGGCGACGCCACTCGCGCGGCGCGGGCCGGGATTCTCTGCAAGTGCGACCTGGCCAGTGAGATGGTCGGCGAGTTCCCGGAAATGCAGGGCATCGCCGGTTACTACTACGCCAAGCATGATGGCGAAGCCGAAGACGTCGCCCTGGCGCTGAACGAGCAGTACATGCCACGCGGCGCCGGCGCTGAACTACCAAGCACCCTCACCGGTGCCGCCGTGGCCCTGGCCGACAAGCTGGATACCCTGGTTGGGATCTTCGGCATCGGCATGCTGCCCACCGGCAGCAAAGACCCCTATGCCCTGCGTCGCGCCGCCCTTGGCGTGTTGCGCATCCTGATCGAGAAGCAGCTGGATCTGGATCTGGTTGAAGCCGTTGGTTTTGCGATCGAGCAATTCGGCGACAAGATCAAAGCCGATGGCCTGGCTCCCCAGGTGCAGGACTTTATCTTCGACCGTCTGCGCGCGCGTTATGAGGACGAAGGCGTCGAAGTGGCCGTGTACCAGGCCGTGCGTGCGGTCAGTCCGACTTCACCGCTGGATTTCGATCAACGCGTACAGGCCGTGCAGGCCTTCCGGGCATTGCCGCAGGCGGCCGCTCTGGCGGCGGCGAACAAGCGCGTGTCCAACTTGCTGAGCAAGGCCGAAGGTCAGGTCGCGGCGAGCGTCGAAGCCCATCACTTCGACAACCCCAGCGAGTTTGCCCTCAACGCCGCTATCCAGCAGGCCGAGCATGCAGTACGGCCGCTGGCTGCAGGGCGTCAGTACAACCTGGCACTGAGTCAGTTGGCCAACCTGCGCGAGCCGGTGGATGCCTTCTTCGAGGCTGTACTGGTCAACGCCGAAGACCCTGCCGTACGGGCCAATCGTTATGCGCTGCTGGCCAAGCTGCGTGGCCTGTTCCTCGGTGTGGCCGATATCTCAGTACTCGGCTAACGCTTGCCGCGAGTCCGATGGGCTACGCGCAGCCCATCATCACCTTTACCGGCTGGCGGCCATCACCGCCAGCCGGTTACGGATTTCCCCATGAAACTGCTGATTCTCGACCGCGACGGCGTCATCAATTACGACTCCGACGCCTATATCAAAAACCTCGACGAGTGGATTCCATTGCCCGGCGCCATTGAAGCCATCGCGCGCCTGTCGCAAGCCGGCTGGACGGTCGCCGTGGCTACCAATCAGTCCGGGGTCGCCCGCGGCTATTACGACCTGGCCACCCTGGAAGCCATGCACGCGCGCCTGCGCGAACTGGTGGCGGCGCAGGGTGGCGAGCTGGGTCTGATCGTGCACTGCATCCACGGCCCGGATGAGAGCTGTGCCTGCCGCAAACCGAAACCCGGCATGCTCGAGCAGATTGCTGCGTACTATGGCGTAGCACTTAAGGGCGTGTGGTTTGTCGGAGACAGCAGCGGTGACCTGACAGCGGCCGGCGCCGTCGATTGTCAGCCAGTTTTGGTAAAGACCGGCAAGGGCGAACGCACCCTGGCGAAAGGATTGCCAGCGGGCACCCTGGTATTCGATGATCTGGCGGCGGTTGCCGCACAGCTTCTCCACTTATAAAGCAGGCGCTGCCTGCGACGGTAAAAGCTCCCATGTCGACAGTGCAGACCCTCAGAACCGTTCTCTTCTATCTGTTGTTGTCTTCCAGCGCCTTTGTCTGGTGCACCCTCAGCGTCTTCGTTGCCCCCTTCCTACCGTTTCGCGCGCGCTATCGCTTTGTTATCCAGAACTGGTGCCGCTGCGCCACCTGGCTGGCCAAGGTGGTAGCCGGCATCAACTATGAGATCAAGGGCCTGGAGAATATCCCCGAGCAGCCCTGCGTGATCCTCGCCAAGCACCAAAGCACCTGGGAGACCTTCTTTCTATGCGGCTACTTTGAGCCGCTCAGCCAAGTGGTCAAGCGCGAGCTGCTGTATGTACCGTTCTTCGGTTGGGCCATGGCCATGCTCAAACCTATCGCCATCGACCGCAGCAACCCCAAGGCGGCCCTCAAGCAGCTGGCCAAACTCGGCCACAAACGCCTGGGGCAGGGCGCCTGGGTGCTGGTATTTCCGGAAGGTACGCGCATTCCGCCCGGCCAGATCGGCAAGTTCAGCCGCGGCGGCGCCTCCCTTGCAGTGAATGCCAATCTGCCGGTGCTGCCGATTGCCCACAACGCTGGTGAGTTCTGGCCCAAGTTGGGATGGCGCAAAACCCCAGGTACCGTTCAAGTAGTGATTGGCCCACTGATGCATGCTGAAGGTACCGGTCCGCGCGCCATCGCTGAGCTCAATGATCGTGCGTTTGCCTGGGTCAGCCAGGCGCAACGCGATATCGGCTCACTGGATGCACAGAGCCAGCCTCTGGAAGCCCAGGAGCCAGCCTAGCTCAATTGTGGATAACCTGTGCGCGAAATACCGGCAGAGTGCTATTAAGCCTTTCAAGGTAATGATTTATAAGCAGTTTTAATGAGCATCTAACCAACTGCTTTTCGTGCATAAGTTTTCCGAGGTAACCTCAAGCCGGCCTCAGTGTCGGCTTTTTTATCGCTCAAATTTGCTCAGGTATGGATGTGCGCTGCATGCCTGTCGCTATGTTCCATGTGGAACAAAAAAGCCCCTGCTGAAGTTAATCAGCAGGGGCTTTCTAGACAGAAACCAGCGTGTGTCTGGCGTCCTCCGGCTGTTTTAGAAGTCCAGGTTGGACACAGCCAGCGCGTTGGTCTCGATAAAGTCCCGACGCGGTTCAACGGCATCACCCATCAGGGTGTTGAAGATCTGATCGGCAGCAATCGCGTCTTCGATACGCACCTTGAGCATGCGGCGTACTTCCGGGTCCATGGTGGTCTCCCAGAGTTGATCCGGGTTCATTTCGCCAAGACCCTTATAGCGCTGAATGCTGTGGCGTTTGGTGCTTTCGGCCATCAGCCAAGCCAGTGCATCTTTGAACGTGCTGACGTGCTTTTTGCGCTCGCCGCGCTGCACAAAGGCACCTTCTTCAAGCAGGCTGTTGAGCTGATCGCCCAGGGTGGTAACGGTCTTGTAGTCGTTACTGGCGAAGAAGTCGCGGTTGAAGATGATGTAGCTGGAAACCCCATGGGAAACCAATTCCACCTGCGGCAGCCAGAGGTGACGCTCCTGGTCTTCGTGCAGACTGGTTTTGTACACCAGACCGGACTTCTCCATACCCTTGAGGCGTGCATCAAGCAGGCCCAGCCATTGCTCCATGGCTGCCTTGTCCGCCAGTTGCTCGGTTTCCACGCGCGGGATGTAGACGAAGTGCTCGGTGAGCTCCAGCGGGTACAGACGCGACAAACGGTTAAGAGTCTTCATCACCAGACGGTAATCGTTGACCAGACGCTCCAGCGCCTCGCCAGACAGACCTGGCGCGCTTTCGTTGACGTGCAGGCTGGCGTCTTCCAGGGCCGACTGGGTCATGTACTCATCCATGGCCTCGTCGTCCTTGATGTACTGCTCCTGCTTGCCCTTCTTGACCTTGTACAGCGGCGGCTGAGCGATATAGATGTAGCCACGCTCAACCAGCTCCGGCAACTGACGGAAGAAGAAGGTCAGCAGCAGGGTACGGATGTGCGAACCGTCGACGTCGGCGTCGGTCATGATGATGATGTTGTGGTAGCGCAACTTGTCGATGTTGTACTCATCGCGGCCGATACCACAGCCCAGTGCGGTGATCAGGGTGCCGACTTCCTGGGAGGAAATCATCTTGTCGAAACGTGCTTTCTCGACGTTGAGAATCTTGCCCTTGAGCGGCAGGATCGCCTGAGTCTTGCGGTTACGGCCCTGCTTGGCAGAACCGCCCGCGGAGTCCCCTTCCACGATATAGAGTTCGGAAAGGGCAGGGTCTTTCTCCTGGCAGTCGGCCAGTTTGCCCGGCAGCCCGGCGATATCCAGCGCGCCTTTACGGCGGGTCATTTCACGGGCTTTACGCGCTGCTTCACGGGCGCGCGCAGCGTCGATCATCTTGCCGACTACGGCCTTGGCCTCGTTGGGGTTTTCCAACAGGAAGTCGGAGAAGTACTTGCCCATTTCCTGCTCGACCGCAGTTTTCACTTCGCTGGAAACCAGCTTGTCTTTGGTCTGCGAGCTGAACTTTGGGTCCGGTACTTTTACCGAAATAATCGCGGTCAGGCCTTCACGAGCATCGTCACCGGTGGTGGCGATCTTGTGCTTCTTGGCCAGACCCTCCTGCTCAATATAGGCATTCAGGTTACGCGTCAGCGCCGAACGGAAGCCGGCCAGGTGGGTACCACCGTCGCGCTGCGGAATATTGTTGGTGAAGCAGAGCAGGTTCTCGTTGAAGCTGTCGTTCCACTGCAGGGCAACTTCTACACCGACACCGTCGTCACGCTGGACGGTGAAGTGGAACACTTGGTTGACCGCAGTCTTGTTGTGGTTGAGGTATTCAACGAAAGCACGCAGACCGCCTTCGTACTTGAACAGTTCTTCCTTGCCGCTGCGTTCATCCTTGAGCAGGATGCCTACGCCGGAGTTGAGGAACGACAGTTCGCGCAGACGCTTGGCGAGAATGTCCCAGCTGAAATGGATATTGGCAAAGGTGTCTTCGGACGGCTTGAAGTGGATCTGCGTACCGGTGACATCGCTGTCGCCGACCGCCGCAATCGGTGCCTGAGGCACACCGTGGATGTAGGTCTGTTCCCAGATCTTGCCGCTACGGCGGATGGTCAGGATCAGCTCCTTGGACAGGGCATTAACCACGGAAACGCCTACACCGTGCAGACCACCGGAAACCTTATAGCTGTTGTCATCGAACTTACCGCCTGCGTGCAGGACGGTCATGATCACTTCAGCAGCCGAAACGCCTTCTTCCTTGTGCATATCGACCGGAATACCACGGCCGTTATCGCGCACGCTGATCGACTCATCCGGGTGGATGGTGATGGTGATTTCGCTGCAATGCCCAGCCAACGCCTCGTCAATCGAGTTGTCGACCACCTCGAACACCATGTGGTGCAGACCGCTGCCATCGTCGGTATCGCCGATGTACATGCCAGGCCGCTTGCGTACGGCATCCAGGCCCTTGAGGACCTTAATGTTATTGGAGTCGTACGTTTGGTTTTCGCTCATGCCTTCACTCCCGGTGGTCGTGGGTCTGGGTAATGCCACCATGTTCCACGTGGAACATGGCAACTGGCGTATCCGTGCGCCAGCCTTCCCTCAACAATTCATGGTCTACACAGGTGATAAACACCTGGCAGTGCAAGTCTTCCAACAATCGGCACAACGCACGACGGTGCTGTTCATCCAGTTCTGACGGCAGGTCATCCACCAGATAGATACATTGGCCGTGCTTGGCCTGATTGACTAAATGGCCCTGCGCAATGCGCAGTGCACATACAACTAATTTCTGCTGGCCGCGCGAGAGTATCTCGGCGGCATTATGTGCCCCTAAACGCAGCCTTAAATCGGCGCGCTGCGGACCTGCCTGGGTGTGACCCAGTTGCTGGTCGCGGGTAAGGGTAGAGGCAAGCACCGTATTGAGCTCGCGCTCTTTATCCCAACCGCGGTAGTAACTGAGGGTCAAACCTTGCAGCTCAACCAGCTCATTCAGGGTGCGCTCGAAAACCGGTTTCAGGGCCTGGATATAGGCACGCCGATAACCGTCAATTTCGTCGCTGGCCAGGCACAACTCTCGGTCCCAGGCAGCCTGCGAAGCGGCGTCAAGTGTACCATGCCGTAGCCATGAGTTCCGCTGACGCAGGGCCTTCTGCAGGCGCTGCCAGGCCGGCAGAAAACGAGGTTCCACGTGGAACACTCCCCAATCGAGAAACTGCCTACGAATCTTCGGCGCACCCTCGAGCAGACGGAAACTGTCCGGATTGATCAGTTGCAGCGGCAAGGTCTCGGCCAGTTGCGCAGCACTGCGCGCTTTCTGCCCATCGATACGAATCTGAAATTCACCCTGACGATCCCGCGAAATACCCAGATTGCTTTGCCGACCATCAGACATCTGTACCTGACCGAAAATCGTGCAGGCGAGCTGATCGTACTGAATGACCGGAAGCAGGCGAGTGCTGCGAAAGGAGCGAGCCAGACCCAGCAAATGAATGGCTTCGAGCAGGCTGGTTTTGCCGCTGCCATTGTCGCCGGAAAGGATGTTGATACGCGGGGAGGGGGAGAGGGTCACCGGGTGCAGATTACGCACCGCGGTGACGGTAAAGCGAGTAAGGGACATTCAGCGATTACAGACGCATCGGCATAACGACATAAGAGGAGTCGTCGTTGTCAGCTTCCTGCACCAGGGCACTGCTGTTGGCATCGGAGAGAATCAGACGCACCTGGTCGGTGGTCATCACGCTCAGCACGTCGAGCAAGTAGCTGACGTTGAAACCGATTTCCAGCGAGCTGCCGCTGTAGTCCACGGCGATCTCTTCTTCCGCTTCTTCCTGTTCAGGGTTGTTGGCCTGAATTTTCAGCAAGCCAGATTCCAGTTGCAGGCGAATACCGCGGTACTTCTCGTTGGACAGAATCGCGGTACGGCTAAACGCTTCACGCAGGCCCTGACGATCAGCAACCACCAGCTTGTCACCACCACGCGGCAACACACGCTCGTAATCCGGGAACTTGCCGTCGACCAGTTTCGAGGTGAAGGTGAACTCGCCGGTGGTAGCGCGGATGTGGTGCTGACCGAGAACGATGCTGACGCTGCCATCCTGCTCAGTGAGCAGACGAGCCAGTTCGAGAATACCTTTGCGCGGCACGATGACCTGATGGCGTTCAACCTGCTCGATCGCCGCTTCCATGGAGCACATGGCCAGGCGGTGACCGTCGGTGGCCACAGCGCGGAGGATACCGGTCTGTACTTCTAGCAGCATGCCATTGAGGTAATAACGCACGTCCTGCTGGGCCATGGCAAAGCTGGTGCGTTCGATCAGGCGACGCAGTCTGCTTTGTACAAGGCTGAAGGTCAGCGAACCTGGGCCTTCTTCGACAGTAGGGAAATCATTGGCGGGCAGGGTGGACAGACTGAAGCGGCTGCGGCCGGCTTTGACCAGCAGCTTCTGCTCGTCGATACGGATATCGATCAGGGCGTCAGCCGGCAGACTTTTGCAGATATCCATCAGCTTACGCGCCGGCACGGTGATCTCACCGGACTCCGCTGGCTCTTCAAGGGTGACGCGACCAACCAGCTCGACTTCCAGGTCGGTACCGGTCAGCGACAGCTGCTGGCCTTCGACCACTAGCAGCACGTTAGAGAGAACCGGCAAGGTCTGACGGCGTTCCACGACGCCGGCGACCAGTTGCAGAGGTTTCAACAAGGCTTCGCGTTGAATGGTGAAATGCATGGTCTAGTCCCTTGCCTAGTGGAGTTGCGTATTAGGTTGTAAGCGTACGCAGCAAATTCTTATAGTCCTCGCGGATGTCCGCGTCGGATTCCTTAAGTTCAGCAATCTTACGGCATGCATGCAATACCGTTGTGTGATCGCGGCCGCCGAAGGCATCACCAATTTCCGGCAGGCTGTGGTTGGTCAGCTCTTTCGACAACGCCATGGCTACCTGACGCGGGCGCGCGACTGAACGCGAGCGACGCTTGGACAGCAGATCAGAAATCTTGATCTTGTAGTACTCGGCGACCGTACGCTGAATATTGTCGATGCTGACCAGCTTGTCCTGCAGGGCCAACAGGTCCTTGAGCGATTCGCGAATCAGCTCGATGGTAATGTCACGGCCCATGAAGTGCGAGTGAGCGATAACGCGCTTCAACGCACCTTCCAGCTCACGCACGTTGGAGCGGATGCGCTGGGCAATAAAGAAGGCTGCATCATGCGGCAGGTCGACTTTGGCCTGATCGGCCTTCTTCATCAGAATCGCCACGCGGGTTTCCAGTTCAGGCGGCTCGACGGCTACCGTCAGGCCCCAACCGAAACGTGACTTGAGACGTTCTTCCAGGCCTTCGATTTCTTTCGGATAACGGTCGCTGGTGAGAATCACCTGCTGGCCGCCTTCGAGCAAAGCGTTGAAGGTGTGGAAGAACTCTTCCTGGGAACGCTCTTTCTTGGCGAAGAATTGAATGTCATCGATCAGCAATGCGTCTACCGAACGGTAGAAGCGCTTGAACTCGTTGATGGCGTTCAGCTGCAACGCCTTGACCATGTCCGCGACGAAACGCTCGGAATGCAGGTACACCACCTTGGCATTCGGGTTCTTCGCCAGCAGATGGTTACCCACTGCATGCATTAAGTGAGTCTTACCCAAGCCCACGCCGCCATAAAGGAACAGCGGGTTGTAACCGTGCTTGGGATTGTCCGCTACCTGCCAGGCCGCTGCGCGGGCCAGCTGGTTGGATTTACCTTCGACGAAGTTATCAAAGGTAAAGGTGCGATTCAGGTAACTGGTGTGTTTCAACCCGCCTTCAACCTGCACCGAACGCTCAGTACGCGCCGGGGCCTGCTGGCTGGCGGCACCGGCCATGGGGTCAAAGCTGGCGCGCGAGGGTTCTGCCTGCGCGGTAGTAGTTGCTGCTGTGTTGACTGCCACAGGTGCTGGCGTGCTCGGCGCAGTGGACGGGGTACTAACAGCTGCCGCACGCGGTGCCGAGCTGCGTTTGCTACCTATTAATAAGGAGAGTGCCGGAACCAGACCGTTGGTCCGTTCGGTGAGTAACTCGAGCAAACGGCTGAGGTACTTCTCATTAACCCAGTCGAGGACAAAACGGTTCGGCGCATAGACGCGGAGCTCGTCGCCTTCGGCTTCGACCTGCAGTGGACGGATCCAGGTGTTGAATTGCTGAGCAGGCAGCTCATCGCGCAGAAGCTCGACGCACTGCTGCCAAAGTTCCACAGACACGGACATCCCCTAAATCGCAAGGCGCGAGGCAAAAAACAGCCGTCATTGTAGCCGCCGAGGCTTGAGTTATCCACATGTAAGCTTGCTTATGCGCAAGGAAAATCAACGTGTTAATAGCGATCAAGACTTATAAGGCAGGTGGGATAAGGGCTGTGGATAACCACCCGCAAGCTCATTGGATAAACCAGGGTAAAACCCGGTGGAAAACCCTGCTGTGGGTAAAATAGCATTCCATCCTCAGCTTGTGCGCTGCTTCCACACAGTTGCAGCACGCCTTTTCGACAGACTTACTCTTGGCTGAATAGCGCTAATCTGTTGGCCTTCAGGCACTTATGCACAGATGGATGGCTAGTTAATAGCTACTAACATTACTAAACATCTTTAAATATTCTCTTCTTTATATTTCTTTATGCAGGAAAAGCCTGGTTGGAAATTGACCTGACCCTCGGGTTTCTCTAGAATTGCCGGTCTCTTAAAACGGGGGCCATTCCGGCCCGTAGTCGACCACCCAGGTACCGCACCATGAAACGTACTTTCCAACCCAGCACTATCAAACGCGCTCGCACCCACGGTTTCCGTGCTCGTATGGCCACCAAGAACGGCCGTGCTGTCCTGTCGCGTCGCCGCGCCAAGGGCCGTAAGCGTCTCGCCGTCTAAATTTCGGTCTTGTGGTGAGTCGAGACTTCAGTCGGGAAAAGCGTCTGCTAACCCCCCGACAATTCAAGGCAGTCTTCGACTCCCCTAGCGGCAAAGCTCCGGGCAAAAATGTCCTGCTGCTCGCGCGCAACAACGAACTTGATCACCCCCGTCTGGGATTGGTGATCGGCAAGAAGAGCGTCAAGCTCTCGGTTGAGCGCAATCGCCTGAAACGCCAGATCCGCGAATCGTTCCGTCTCAATCAGGACAACCTGGTGGGATGGGACATCGTGGTGGTTGCGCGTAAAGGTCTTGGTGATCTGGAAAATATCGAACTGGCTCGCCAGTTTGGCAAACTCTGGAAACGCCTCGAACGCAGCAAGCCAAGCCCGGAAACCGTCGCAACACCCGGGGTGAACGACAGTCCCCATGCGTAAACTGGCTTTGCTTCCCATCCAGTTCTACCGCTACGCCATCAGCCCCTTGATGGCCAGTCACTGTCGTTTCTACCCAAGCTGTTCTTGCTACGCGCTTGAAGCCATTGAACATCATGGCGTCATGCGCGGTGGCTGGCTGACCCTGCGTCGGCTTGGCCGCTGTCACCCGTGGAATCCCGGTGGCTACGACCCGGTTCCCTGCGTGAAAACCTCCCGTTCCTCTTCGATGGCCGAATAATCATGGATATTCAACGCTCGATCCTGATCGTCGCCCTGGCAATCGTGTCCTATATGATGGTTCTCCAGTGGAATCAGGACTACGGTCAAGCTGCCCTGCCGACAGAAATTGCCGCGACCAGCAGCACTGTACCCGGCTTGCCGGATACCACTGCCGCGACCTCAACCCCAGCAGGCGGCGATGATATTCCGAGCGCCACCACTGCCGTTGAGCCCAGCACCATCAGTGCCGCACCTGCTGCTGCCAGCGATGAACTGATTCGCGTGAAGACCGATGTGCTGGATCTGGCCATCGACCCGCGCGGTGGTGATGTGGTGCAACTGCGTTTGCCGCAGTACCCACGTCGTCAGGATCGTCCGGATGTACCTTTCCAGCTGTTCGACAACGGCGGTGAGCGTACCTACCTAGCACAAAGCGGTTTGATCGGCAGCAATGCGCCGGACAAATCCAGCGGCCGTGCACTGTGGAGCAGCGAGCAGAAGAGCTATGAACTGGCCGATGGTCAGGATCAGCTGCAGGTTGATCTCAAACTCAGCGAAGACGGCGTCAACTACATCAAGCGCTTCACCTTCAAGCGTGGTCTGAACGCTGAATGTGCGGCCAAAGACCAACAGCAGAAAAAACCCGGCTGCGTTGATCCTTCGTCCTATCAGGTGACTGTCAGCTACTTGATCGACAACCAGAGTGGTCAAGCCTGGAGCGGCAACATGTTTGCCCAGCTCAAGCGTGATGGGAGCGACGATCCGTCCTCCACCACCGCGACCGGCACTGCGACCTACCTCGGTGGCGCACTGTGGACTAGCGAAGAGCCGTACAAAAAAGTGTCGATGAAAGACATCGATAAACAAGCCTTCAAAGAAACCGTTCAAGGAGGCTGGGTTGCCTGGCTACAGCATTACTTCGTCACTGCCTGGATTCCAAGCAAAGACAGCACTAACCAAGTACAGACCCGTAAAGACAGCCAAGGCAACTACATTGTCGGCTTTACAGGCCCGGCCATTCAGGTTGCTGCCGGCGCTCAAGGTGAAACCAGTGCAGTTCTGTATGCCGGCCCGAAGCTACAAGGCCATCTGAAGACGCTGTCTCCAGGTCTTGAGCTGACTGTCGACTACGGCATTCTGTGGTTCTTGGCTCAGCCGATCTTCTGGCTGCTGGAAGTTATCCACAACCTGCTGGGTAACTGGGGCTGGTCGATCATCATGTTGACCGTGATCATCAAGCTGATCTTCTTCCCGTTGTCTGCTGCCAGCTACAAATCCATGGCGCGCATGCGTGCCGTGGCACCGAAACTCGCTCAGCTGAAAGAGCAGTTCGGTGACGATCGCCAGAAGATGTCTCAGGCGATGATGGAGCTGTACAAGAAAGAGAAGATCAACCCGCTGGGCGGTTGCTTGCCGATCCTGGTGCAGATGCCGGTATTCCTTGCGCTCTACTGGGTGCTGCTGGAATCCGTGGAAATGCGCCAAGCACCATGGCTGCTGTGGATAACCGACCTGGCGATCAAGGACCCGTACTTCATCCTGCCGATCATCATGGGCGCGACCATGTTTATCCAGCAGCAGCTCAACCCGACGCCGCCGGACCCAATGCAAGCCAAGGTACTGAAGATGATGCCGATCATTTTCACCTTCTTCTTCCTCTGGTTCCCGGCTGGTCTGGTGCTGTACTGGGTGGTCAACAACGTCTTGTCCATCGCCCAGCAGTGGTACATTACGCGCAAGATCGAAGCCGCAGCCAAGGCCGCAGACGCCTAAGCAGTGATTGCTTCTAAGCTGTAACAAACGCCCCTTTTCAGGGGCGTTTTGCTATGTCGTATTCAGGAGAAGCGCATGCCCCCCGTTGTTGAAACCATTGCTGCCGTCGCAACCGCCCAGGGCCGGGGTGGCGTTGGCATCGTGCGAGTTTCCGGGCCGCTGGCCAGCAAATTGGCGCAGGCGATCTGCCAACGCGAGTTGCAACCGCGTTACGCCCACTACGGGCCGTTCTTCGCCGATGCCCAGCAGGTGCTGGATGAAGGCCTGGCCCTGTACTTCCCCGGCCCCAACTCCTTTACCGGCGAAGACGTGCTGGAACTGCAGGGCCATGGCGGCCCGGTGGTGCTCGATCTGCTGCTGCGCCGCTGTGTACAACTCGGCGCACGCCTGGCGCGTCCTGGTGAATTCAGCGAGCGCGCGTTTCTCAATGACAAACTCGACTTGGCCCAGGCTGAGGCGATTGCCGACCTGATCGAAGCCAGCTCCGAGCAGGCCGCTCGCAATGCCCTGCGCTCGCTGCAAGGCGAGTTCTCGCGTCGCGTGCATGGCCTGACCGAGCGGCTGATCAGCCTGCGTATCTATGTCGAAGCGGCCATCGACTTCCCCGAAGAGGAAATAGACTTTCTCGCCGATGGCCATGTACTCAGCCTGCTCGATGGCGTGCGTGCCGACCTTGCCGAGGTGCTGCGTGAGGCCGGCCAAGGGGCCCTACTGCGCGATGGCATGACAGTGGTGATCGCCGGCCGGCCGAATGCCGGTAAATCCAGCCTGCTCAATGCCCTGGCCGGACGCGAAGCGGCCATCGTCACCGAGATCGCCGGCACCACCCGCGACGTGCTGCGCGAACATATCCACATCGATGGCATGCCACTGCATGTGGTGGACACCGCCGGTCTGCGTGACACCGAGGATCAGGTCGAGCGCATCGGCGTCGAGCGTGCGCTGAAAGCCATTGGTGAAGCCGACCGCATTCTGTTGGTGGTAGATGCCACAGCACCGGAAGCCGACGACCCCTTTGCCCTGTGGCCAGAGTTTCTCGACCAACGCCCTGATCCGGCCAAGGTCACCCTGATTCGCAACAAGGCCGACCTGTCCGGCGAGTCGGTGGTGCTGGAAGTCTGCAATGACGGCCACGTCACCATCAGCCTGTCGGCCAAATCCACCGAGGGCCTGGACCTGCTCAGGGAACACCTCAAGGCCTGTATGGGTTATGAACAGACCTCAGAGAGCAGCTTCAGTGCGCGCAGACGTCACTTGGAAGCGCTGCGTCAGGCCTCCACACATCTGGAACACGGCCATGCTCAGCTGACCCTAGCCGGCGCTGGCGAACTGCTGGCCGAAGACCTGCGTATGGCTCAGCAGGCCCTGGGCGAAATCACCGGTGCGTTCAGTTCCGATGACCTGCTGGGGCGGATCTTTTCCAGCTTCTGTATCGGCAAATAGGCTGGGCGGCGCACGCCGTCTCACCTGCCAACGCATCGCCTAACCCGTCAGCTGCAGTATATTTCTGATGGGTTACGGCGCATCGAATCATGCCCCGCATCCGCAATACCCTCCCTGCGCCTAACCCTCCTGCGTCCTGATATCCCAACTTATGCCATCCAGGCAGGCCTTCTCCTGGACGCAATAGGCATGCTCAGGCACTTATTTATCCACCTAAGCCCTGTGGAAAACCGAGCCTAAGCCCTGCCTATAACCCGGTGATAAAACTGAGGATAACCGCCCTTGTGGATAACCATGCATTTAATCCACAGCTTGCGTACGGCAACTGAACAGGCAGATGGCAGGATCAGCACAGACTTTTGAAACGCTGTAAGCATTGAATCCATTGACCTGTAGCGATCTATCCACAGAAAATCCGTTGCTAAGTAATAAACATATAAACAAGGCTTTATAAAAATTCTCTCTTTTATTCTTTATTAACCGACACGGCCGAACAGCGCCCAAGCGAACTGGCTATTTTTTGTGCAAAAGGCTTCTTTCACACCGGCTAAATCCCTATACTTGCCGCCTTTCCCGCTTTTCAACCCAAAAAGCCCCCCATTTCTCAACAGGCACGAGGTGCGTGGTGGATTTCCCTTCCCGTTTTCAGGTGATCGTCATCGGCGGCGGTCATGCCGGTACCGAAGCTGCGTTGGCAGCTGCACGCATGGGAGTAAAAACCCTGCTGCTGACCCATAACGTGGAAACACTCGGGCAGATGAGCTGCAACCCGGCCATTGGCGGGATCGGCAAGAGCCATCTGGTCAAGGAAATCGACGCCCTCGGCGGCGCCATGGCTGAAGCCACCGACAAAGGTGGTATCCAGTTCCGTGTACTGAACAGCCGCAAGGGCCCAGCGGTACGTGCCACTCGCGCCCAGGCTGATCGCGTGCTGTACAAAGCCGCGATTCGCGAAACATTGGAAAACCAGGCCAACCTGTGGATATTTCAGCAGGCAGCCGATGACCTGATCGTCGAAAACGACGAAGTCAAAGGTGTAGTCACCCAGATGGGCCTGCGTTTCCTCGCAGATTCCGTGGTGTTGACCACTGGCACCTTCCTCGGTGGACTTATCCACATTGGTCTGCAGAATTACTCCGGCGGCCGCGCGGGTGATCCACCCTCGATTGCCTTGGCGCAACGTCTGCGTGAATTGCCACTGCGTGTTGGTCGCCTGAAAACCGGTACGCCGCCACGCATCGACGGTCGTTCGGTGGATTTCTCGGTGATGACCGAGCAGCCGGGCGATACACCAACGCCGCTGATGTCCTTCCTCGGTCGTGCCGAGCAGCAACCGCGTCAAGTCAGCTGCTGGATCACCCACACCAACGCGCGTACCCACGAAATCATCGCGGCCAACCTCGATCGTTCGCCGATGTATTCGGGCGTGATCGAAGGTGTCGGCCCGCGTTATTGCCCATCGATCGAAGACAAGATCCACCGCTTCGCCGACAAGGACAGCCATCAGGTATTTATCGAGCCAGAAGGCCTAAATACCCATGAGCTGTATCCGAATGGCATCTCCACCTCGCTGCCGTTCGATGTGCAATTGCAGATCGTGCGCAGCATCCGTGGCATGGAGAATGCGCATATCGTCCGTCCAGGTTACGCCATTGAGTACGACTACTTCGATCCGCGTGATCTCAAGTACAGCCTGGAAACCAAGGTGATTGCCGGGCTGTTCTTCGCCGGGCAGATCAACGGCACCACCGGTTACGAAGAAGCCGGTGCGCAAGGTTTGCTCGCCGGCTGCAACGCCGCGTTGCGCGCCCAGGGCAAGGACAGCTGGTGCCCGCGTCGCGATGAGGCCTACATCGGCGTACTGGTCGACGACCTGATTACTCTGGGTACCCAGGAGCCGTACCGCATGTTCACTTCGCGCGCCGAATACCGGCTAATCCTGCGCGAAGACAACGCCGACCTGCGCCTGACCGAGAAAGGCCGCGAGCTGGGTCTGGTCGATGATGAACGCTGGGCCGCATTTGAAACCAAGCGCGAAGGCATCGTGCAGGAAGAACAGCGCCTGAAAAGCACCTGGGTACGCCCAGGCACGCCTCATGGTGATGCGATTGCCGCCCACTTCGGCACGCCGCTGACCCACGAATACAACCTGCTCAACCTGCTGGCCCGTCCGGAAATCGATTACGCCGGGCTGGTAACCATCACCGGTGGTGGCGCGCAGGATCCGCAAGTGGCCGAACAGGTCGAGATCAAGACCAAGTACGCCGGTTATATCGACCGCCAGCAGGACGAAATCGCCCGCCTACGCGCCAGTGAAGACACCAAGCTACCGCTTGATATCGACTACGCAGGCATTTCCGGCTTGTCCAAGGAAATCCAGCACAAACTTGGTAACAGCCGCCCGGAAACCCTTGGCCAGGCCTCGCGGATTCCCGGCGTTACCCCGGCAGCGATTTCCCTGCTGCTGATCCACCTGAAAAAGCGCACTGCCGGTCAGCAGTTGGAGCACAGCGCCTGATGTCGTTGGTCACCGCATGTCACGCCGAAGAATTGAGCCAGGGCGCTCTGGAGCTGGGTGTCGAACTCAGCGCGCAGCAGCACGAACAGTTGCTGGCCTATCTGGCCCTATTGATCAAGTGGAATAAGGCCTACAACCTCACCGCGGTGCGCGACCCGAATGAAATGGTCTCGCGCCATCTGCTCGATAGTCTCTCGGTGGTGCCTTTCGTCACCGAGGCTGGGGATAACTGGCTGGACGTCGGCAGTGGTGGCGGCATGCCGGGGATTCCGCTGGCAATCCTGTTTCCCGAGCGGCAGTTCACCCTGCTCGATTCCAACGGCAAGAAGACTCGCTTCCTGACTCAGGTGAAGCTGGAGTTGAAACTGGCTAACCTGCAAGTTATCCACAGCCGCGTTGAAGAGTTCACCCCGGCTGTGCCGTTCAGCGGTATCTGCTCACGGGCGTTCAGCTCACTGGAAGATTTCAGCAACTGGACTCGCCATCTCGGTGATGGCCATACCCAGTGGCTGGCGATGAAAGGCGTACACCCGGATGACGAGCTGCAGGCCCTGCCAGCGGACTTTCGTCTCACCGCTACCCATGTACTCAAGGTTCCCGGTTGCCAAGGTCAGCGCCATCTGTTGATACTGCGTCGCTCGGTTTAGGGGGAATGCAGCATGGCTAAGGTATTCGCAATCGCTAACCAGAAAGGCGGCGTGGGCAAAACCACCACCTGCATCAATCTGGCTGCTTCGCTGGTGGCGACCAAGCGCCGCGTGCTGTTGATCGACCTCGACCCACAGGGCAACGCGACCATGGGCAGCGGTGTGGATAAACACGGCCTGGAGCATTCGATCTACGACGTGCTGATCGGTGAATGCAACCTGGTCGATGCCATGCAGTTCTCCGAGCACGGCGGCTACCAGTTGCTGCCGGCCAACCGCGACCTGACCGCCGCCGAAGTCTCGCTGCTGGAAATGAAAATGAAGGAAAGCCGCCTGCGTTATGCGTTGGCGCCTATCCGCGAGAATTACGATTACATTCTCATCGACTGCCCACCGGCGCTGTCGATGCTCACGATCAACGCCCTGGTGGCGGCCGATGGCGTGATCATCCCCATGCAGTGCGAGTACTACGCGCTGGAAGGGTTGAGCGACCTGGTAAACAGCATTCAGCGCATCGCCGAGATCCTCAATCCCAAGCTGAAGATCGAGGGCTTGCTGCGCACCATGTATGACCCGCGCATCAGCCTGACCAACGATGTCTCGGCGCAGCTCAAGCAGCATTTCCCTGACCAGCTCTACGACGTGGTCATCCCGCGTAACGTGCGTCTGGCTGAAGCGCCAAGCTTTGGCATGCCGGCGCTGGTGTATGACAAGCAATCCCGTGGTGCCATTGCCTACCTGGCGCTGGCCGGCGAATTGGTTCGCCGCCAACGCGCAAGTGCCCACACCGCAACCGCATAAGGAAATACCCATGGCTGTGAAAAAACGAGGACTGGGACGCGGTCTGGATGCGTTGCTGGGCGGTACCAGTGTCAGCGCTTTGCAGGAAGAGGCCGCGCAGGTCGACAGCCGTGAACTGCAATACGTACCCCTGGACCTAATACAGCGCGGTAAATACCAGCCGCGCCGTGACATGGACGCCACCGCTCTGGAAGAACTGGCGCAGTCGATCAAGGCCCACGGCGTGATGCAGCCGATTGTGGTGCGGCCGATTGGCGAAGGACGTTTCGAGATCGTTGCCGGCGAACGCCGCTGGCGTGCCAGTCAGCAAGCCGGCTTGGACAAGATCCCGGCCATGGTCCGCGAATTGCCGGATGAAGCGGCCATTGCCATGGCCCTGATTGAGAACATCCAGCGCGAAGACCTCAACCCCATCGAAGAAGCCATGGCGTTGCAGCGTCTGCAGCAAGAGTTCCAGCTGACTCAGCAGCAGGTCGCCGATGCTGTGGGCAAATCTCGGGTCACCATTAGCAACCTGCTGCGCCTGATTGCCTTGCCGGAAGAGATCAAGACGCTGCTGTCCCATGGCGATCTGGAAATGGGCCATGCCCGTGCGTTGCTCGGCCTACCCGCTGAACAGCAGACTGAAGGTGCGCGACATGTTGTCGCACGCGGCCTCACTGTGCGCCAAACCGAAGCACTGGTGCGTCAGTGGTTGAACAGCAAAGAGAAGCCAGCCGCAGTGGCTAAAGTTGATCCGGACATCACCCGTCTGGAACAGCGCCTGGCTGAGCGCCTGGGCTCGCCGGTGCAGATCAAGCACGGGCAGAAAGGCAAAGGGCAGCTGGTGATCAGCTACAGCTCGCTGGACGAACTGCAGGGCGTACTCGCCCACATTCGCTGAAACAATTGAGCGTGTAGCGACTAGTCGGAAATCACTACCCGACAGTTGAATGGGGGGGGAAGCACCCCTATACTCTGCGCGCATTTCGTCGGCACAAAGTATGCCAAGTTATTGATTTCAGGTGCCGACGCCCGAGTTCAGCTTTCAGGAAAACAAGATGGACGTTCGCACGCCGAATCGCATGCCCTTCCATCGTTTAGCTGTTTTCCCGGTACTGCTGGTGCAACTGCTGGTACTGCTGTTGCTGGCACTGGTGTTGTGGCAGTGGCAAAGCCCAGTAGCAGGCTACTCCGGGTTGTGTGGTGGCCTGATTGCCTGGCTGCCGAATCTGTACTTTGCCCACAAGGCGTTCCGTTTCAGTGGAGCGCGGGCTGCTCAAGCCATCGTCCGGTCTTTTTATGCCGGTGAGGCGGGCAAACTGGTTTTAACGGCAGTGCTGTTTGCACTGACCTTTGCAGGTGTGAAACCTCTGGAACCGCTGGCAGTATTTGGTGTGTTCGTCCTGACCCAGTTGGTCAATTGGTTTTCGCCCCTGCTGATGAAAACAAGACTTTTAAGACCTTAGCGCTCGAGGGATATATGGCAGCAGCAGAAACCGCTTCGGGTTATATCCAGCACCACTTGACCAACCTGACCTACGGTCAGCACCCGGTCAACGGCTGGAGTTTCGCCCACAACGCAAAAGAAGCTCAGGAAATGGGCTTCTGGGCATTTCACGTCGACACCCTGGCTGTGTCTGTCGTGTTGGGCCTGTTCTTTATCCTGCTGTTCCGTGCCGCTGCTAAACGCGCCACTTCCGGGCAACCAGGCAAGCTGCAGAACTTCGTTGAAGTCCTGGTTGAGTTCGTTGACGGCAGCGTCAAGGACACCTTCCACGGCCGCAACGCGCTGATCGCACCGCTGGGTCTGACCATCTTCGTCTGGGTTTTCCTGATGAACTTTATGGACCTGATCCCGGTAGATTGGTTGCCAATGCTGGCGGCAAAAATTTCCGGCGACCCGCACCTGTACTTCCGTGTCGTGCCGACCACTGATCCAAACGCTACCCTGGGCCTGGCCCTGTCGGTATTTGCCCTGATTCTGTACTACAGCATCAAGGTCAAAGGCATTGGTGGTTTCATCGGCGAGCTGACCCTGCACCCGTTCGGCAGTAAGAACGTGTTCGTTCAAGCCCTGCTGATTCCGGTCAACTTCCTGCTTGAATTCGTGACCCTGATCGCCAAGCCGATTTCCCTGGCACTGCGTCTGTTCGGCAACCTGTATGCCGGCGAGTTGATCTTTATCCTCATCGCGATCATGTTTGGCGGCGGTTTGCTGCTGGGCGCGCTGGGTATTGCCCTGCAGTGGGCGTGGGCTGTGTTCCACATCCTGATCATTGTGCTGCAGGCGTTCATCTTCATGATGCTGACCATCGTCTACCTGTCGATGGCGCACGAAGACAACCACTAAGAGCGCTTAGGCGCTCGCAGTGGACGCCCGCGAGGGCAACCAGAAGTACCGATTTTGCTTTACCGCTTTACCTTAGAAAACCTTAACCAATACGACATAAAAAGTCGGGAGGAAAGATGGAAACTGTAGTTGGTCTGACCGCTATCGCTGTAGCACTGCTGATTGGCCTGGGTGCCCTGGGTACCGCCATTGGTTTCGGCCTGCTGGGCGGCAAGTTCCTGGAAGGCGCTGCGCGTCAGCCAGAAATGGTTCCGATGCTGCAAGTGAAAATGTTCATCGTCGCCGGTCTGCTCGACGCCGTGACCATGATCGGTGTTGGTATCGCACTGTTCTTCACCTTCGCGAACCCTTTCGTTGGTCAAATCGCAGGCTAATTCACTCGTTTTCGAGTGAATTGGTTTGATGGACAACGAACGAGCGAGGTGTTGGCGTGAACATTAATGCAACCCTGATTGGCCAGTCCGTTGCCTTCTTCATCTTCGTGCTGTTCTGCATGAAGTACGTGTGGCCTCCGGTCATTACGGCTTTGCAAGAACGTCAGAAGAAGATCGCAGACGGCCTGGACGCTGCTAGCCGTGCGGCTCGTGACCTGGAGTTGGCCCAAGAGAAAGTGGGTCAGCAACTGCGCGAAGCCAAAGGCCAAGCAGCCGAGATCATTGAGCAAGCCAAGAAACGCGGTACCCAGATCGTCGACGAAGCCCGTGAACAGGCCCGCGTCGAAGCTGACCGTGTGAAGGCCCAGGCTCTGGCCGAGATCGAGCAGGAACTGAATGGTGTCAAAGACGCGCTGCGTGCCCAACTGGGTAGCCTGGCCGTTAGCGGTGCCGAGAAGATCCTGGGCGCATCTATCGACCAAAACGCGCATGCGGAGCTGGTTTCCAAACTGGCAGCCGAAATTTAAGCGAGGGGCGCGATCATGGCAGAACTGACCACGCTGGCCCGACCTTACGCTAAGGCTGCTTTTGAGCACGCCCAGGCCCACCAGCAGCTGGCCAATTGGTCAGCCATGCTCGGCCTGGCTGCAGCGGTGTCGCAAGACGACACCATGCAACGCGTGCTTAAGACTCCGCGTTTGACGAGTACAGACAAGGCCACCACGTTTATTGACGTGTGTGGTGACAAGTTCGACGCCCAGGTACGCAATTTCATTCACATCGTCGCTGAAAACGATCGCCTGGCTTTATTGCCACAGATCGTTGAACTGTTCGAGCTGTACAAAGCCGAGCAGGAAAAGTCGATCGACGTGGACGTTACCAGTGCCTTCGCATTGAGCGATGAACAGCAAGACAAACTCGCCAAGGTTCTCAGTGCACGGCTCGGCCGAGAAGTGCGTCTGCACGCCGCGGAGGATGCCACCCTTATCGGTGGTGTCGTGATCCGCGCCGGCGACCTGGTTATCGATGGCTCAGTTCGCGGCAAAATCGCGAAGCTGGCCGAAGCATTGAAATCTTGAGTTTGAAGGGGCAGCAGAGCTATGCAGCAACTCAATCCTTCCGAAATAAGTGAAATCATCAAGGGGCGTATCGAGAATCTCGATGTCGCCTCTCAAGCCCGTAACGAAGGCACTGTCGTCAGCGTATCTGACGGTATCGTGCGTATTCACGGTCTCGCCGACGTAATGTACGGCGAAATGATCGAGTTCCCGGGCGGCGTCTACGGTATGGCACTGAACCTGGAGCAAGACTCCGTTGGTGCTGTTGTGCTGGGTGCTTACACCAGCCTTGCCGAAGGCATGAGCGCCAAGTGCACTGGCCGTATCCTCGAAGTTCCGGTTGGTCCGGAACTGCTGGGTCGCGTTGTCGATGCACTGGGTAACCCAATTGACGGCAAAGGCCCGCTGAACAACGTCGCTACCGACGCTGTTGAAAAGGTTGCGCCGGGCGTGATCTGGCGTAAGTCGGTCGACCAGCCGGTGCAAACCGGTTACAAGTCGGTCGATGCCATGATCCCGGTTGGCCGTGGCCAGCGTGAGCTGATCATCGGTGACCGTCAGATCGGTAAAACCGCTCTGGCCATCGACGCCATCATCAACCAGAAGAACAGCGGCATTAAGTGCGTCTACGTAGCCATTGGTCAGAAGCAATCGACCATCGCCAACGTGGTACGCAAGCTGGAAGAAAACGGCGCGTTGGCTAACACCATCGTTGTCGCAGCTTCCGCTTCCGAATCCGCTGCTCTGCAGTTCATTGCACCGTACGCCGGTTGCACCATGGGCGAATACTTCCGCGACCGCGGTGAAGACGCGCTGATCGTTTATGACGATCTGTCCAAGCAAGCAGTGGCTTACCGCCAGATTTCCCTGCTGCTGCGCCGTCCGCCAGGCCGTGAAGCTTACCCAGGCGACGTGTTCTATCTCCACAGCCGTCTGCTGGAGCGCGCTTCCCGCGTTTCCGAAGAGTACGTTGAGAAGTTCACCAATGGCGCTGTGACTGGCAAAACCGGTTCCCTGACCGCTCTGCCGATCATCGAAACCCAGGCAGGCGACGTTTCCGCGTTCGTTCCGACCAACGTGATCTCGATCACCGACGGTCAGATCTTCCTGGAATCGGCCATGTTCAACTCGGGTATCCGTCCTGCGGTCAACGCCGGTATTTCGGTATCCCGCGTGGGTGGTGCTGCACAGACCAAGATCATCAAGAAGCTTTCCGGTGGTATCCGTACCGCTCTGGCTCAGTACCGTGAACTGGCGGCATTCGCCCAGTTCGCTTCTGACCTGGACGAAGCCACTCGTAAGCAACTCGAGCACGGTCAGCGCGTTACTGAGCTGATGAAGCAGAAGCAATATGCGCCAATGTCGATCGCTGACATGTCGCTGTCGCTGTATGCCGCCGAGCGTGGTTTCCTGGTCGATATCGAAGTCGCCAAGATTGGTGCATTCGAGCAGGCCCTGATTGCTTACTTCAACCGGGATCACGCCGCACTGCTGGCGAAGATCAACGAGAAGGGTGACTTTAATGACGAAATCGACGCTGGCCTGAAAGCCGGTATCGAGAAGTTCAAGGCCACCCAAACCTGGTAAGCCGCAGCGGGGGCCGTGAGGTCCCCGCTTGCTAACCCGATAGGTGTCAAATGGCAGGCGCAAAAGAGATTCGCAGCAAGATTGCGAGCATCAAAAGCACGCAGAAGATCACCAGCGCCATGGAAAAGGTGGCGGTCAGCAAAATGCGCAGAGCACAAATGCGCATGGCTGCTAGCCGTCCCTACGCGGAGCGTATCCGCCAGGTGATTGGTCATCTGGCCAACGCCAACCCGGAATACCGTCACCCGTTCATGATCGAGCGCGAAGTTAAGCGCGTAGGTTATATCGTGGTGAGCTCGGACCGTGGTCTGTGTGGTGGTCTGAACACCAACCTGTTCAAGGCTCTGGTCAAAGACATGGCGAGCAATCGCGAGCAAGGCGTGGAGATTGATCTCTGCGTAGTTGGCAGCAAAGGCGCGGCGTTCTTCCGCAACTTTGGTGGCAACATCGTTGCTGCGATCAGCCACCTGGGCGAAGAACCGTCGATCAATGATCTGATTGGTAGCGTCAAGGTAATGCTCGATGCCTACCTCGATGGTCGCATCGATCGTTTGTCCGTGGTCTCGAACAAGTTCATCAATACCATGACGCAAAAGCCGACAGTGGAGCAGTTGATTCCGCTGGTGGCCGATCCGGATAAAGAACTCAAGCACCACTGGGATTACCTGTACGAACCCGACGCCAAAGAGCTGCTCGACGGCTTGATGGTGCGTTACGTGGAGTCGCAGGTTTACCAGGCAGTGGTTGAGAACAACGCGGCTGAACAAGCGGCCCGGATGATCGCAATGAAGAACGCCACCGACAACGCTGGCGATATCATCAAAGACCTGCAGTTGGTTTACAACAAGGCACGTCAGGCAGCGATCACCCAGGAAATTTCGGAAATCGTCGGCGGCGCTGCCGCGGTTTAAGCACGGTTCAAATATTCAGAGGAACCAAAGATGAGTAGCGGACGTATCGTTCAAATCATCGGCGCCGTTATCGACGTGGAATTCCCGCGTGATCAAGTGCCGAGTGTTTATGAAGCGCTGAAAGTAGTCGGCGCCGAAACCACCCTGGAAGTTCAGCAGCAGCTGGGCGACGGCGTGGTACGTACCATTGCGATGGGTTCGACCGAAGGCCTCAAGCGTGGCCTGAGCGTCGGCAGCACTGGCGCAGGTATCCAGGTACCGGTTGGGGTGAAAACCCTCGGCCGTATCATGGACGTGCTGGGCAACCCAATCGACGAAGCTGGCCCGATTGGCGAAGAAGAGCGTTGGGGCATTCACCGTGCCGCGCCTTCCTATGCCGAACAAGCTGGCTCCAACGAGCTGCTGGAAACCGGCATCAAGGTTATCGACCTGGTTTGCCCGTTCGCCAAGGGCGGTAAAGTTGGTCTGTTCGGTGGTGCCGGTGTAGGCAAAACCGTAAACATGATGGAACTGATCCGTAACATCGCCATCGAGCACAGCGGTTATTCCGTGTTCGCCGGTGTGGGTGAGCGTACTCGTGAGGGTAACGACTTCTACCACGAGATGAAGGACTCCAACGTTCTCGACAAGGTAGCCCTGGTTTACGGTCAGATGAACGAGCCACCAGGCAACCGTCTGCGCGTAGCACTGACCGGCCTGACCATGGCCGAGAAGTTCCGTGACGAAGGCCGTGATGTTCTGTTCTTCGTGGACAACATCTACCGTTACACCCTGGCCGGTACTGAAGTATCCGCATTGCTGGGCCGTATGCCGTCGGCAGTGGGTTATCAGCCGACCCTGGCCGAAGAAATGGGCGTTCTGCAAGAGCGTATTACTTCGACCAAGACCGGTTCGATCACCTCGATCCAGGCCGTATACGTACCTGCGGACGACCTGACCGACCCAAGCCCGGCGACCACCTTCGCCCACTTGGACGCCACCGTTGTACTGTCCCGTGACATCGCTTCCCTGGGTATCTACCCAGCGGTCGATCCACTCGACTCGACGTCGCGCCAGCTGGACCCGATGGTTATCGGCCAGGAGCACTACGACACCGCTCGCGGCGTGCAGTACGTACTGCAGCGCTACAAAGAGCTGAAGGACATCATCGCGATTCTGGGTATGGACGAACTGTCCGAAGCAGACAAGCAGCTGGTATCCCGTGCTCGTAAGATCCAGCGCTTCCTGTCCCAGCCGTTCTTCGTGGCCGAAGTCTTCACCGGTTCGCCAGGCAAGTACGTTTCCCTGAAGGACACCATTGCCGGCTTCAGCGGCATTCTGAAAGGTGACTACGATCACCTGCCAGAGCAGGCGTTCTACATGGTTGGCAGCATCGAAGAAGCTGTTGAGAAAGCGAAGAAACTGTAATCACCCGTGCGCCCGGCAACGGGCGCTTACGGTCTGTTTATTCACGTAGTAGTGGTTAAACAGATCGATACGTGAGGTTAGACATGGCTATGACAGTCCATTGCGACATCGTCAGCGCAGAAGGCGAGATCTTCTCCGGTCTGGTCGAGATGGTGATTGCGCACGGCAACCTGGGTGATATCGGTATCGCTCCAGGCCACGCGCCGCTGATCACCGACCTCAAACCGGGTCCGATTCGTCTGGTCAAGCTGGGTGGCGAAACCGAGGTGTTTTACATCTCCGGTGGCTTCCTCGAAGTTCAGCCGAGTGTGGTGAAAGTTCTCGCCGATACCGTGCAGCGTGCTGCCGATATCGATGAAGCTGCTGCTCAGGAAGCCCTCCGGGCTGCCGAGAATGCCTTGAATGAGAAGGGCGCGGAGTTCGATTACGGTTCCGCAGCCGCTCACCTGGCTGAGGTCGCGGCTCAGCTGCGTACCGTTCAGCAGTTGCGCAAGAAGTTCGGCGGTTAATTCCGACGCTTCATCGCAAACGAGTAAAAGGGTAGCCTTGGCTACCCTTTTTCTTTGCCTGCTGTTTTTACCTATTCAGTTGGCCGGGCTAGGGATTTAGCCCGCCTTCGTCTGCCTGGAATCCGCTCTTATGTCGCTCGATATCGTTATCCTCGCCGCCGGCCAAGGCACCCGTATGCGTTCTGCCTTGCCGAAAGTGCTGCACCCGGTTGCTGGCAAAGCCATGCTTGGCCATGTGATCGACACCGCCCGCCTGCTGAAACCGCAAGGCATTCATGTGGTCATCGGCCATGGCGCGGAATTGGTGCGCGAGCGACTGGCGGCGGATGACCTGAATTTCGTGCTGCAGAGCGAACAACTGGGCACCGGTCATGCCGTAGCTCAAGCGCTGCCGGCGTTGAGCGCCGAGCGCGTGCTGATTCTCTACGGTGATGTGCCGCTGATCGAAGTGGAAACCCTGCAGCGCCTGTTACAGCTGGTCAGCGAACAGCAACTCGGCTTGCTCACGGTCAATCTGAACGACCCAACGGGCTACGGCCGCATCGTGCGTGATGAGCAGGGTGTGGTGAAGGCCATCGTCGAGCACAAGGACGCCAGCGCCGAGCAGCGCCTGATCCGTGAAGGCAACACCGGCATTCTCGCCGTCCCAGGGAAAAAACTGGGCGACTGGCTCGGTCGTCTGTCCAACAGCAACGCCCAGGGTGAGTACTACCTGACTGACGTAATCGCCATGGCCGTAACCGATGGCTTGGTGGTCGCCACCGAACAGGCGGCTGACGAGATGGAAGTGCTGGGTGCCAACGATCGCATCCAGCTTTCGCAGCTGGAGCGCCACTATCAGTACCGTGCCGCGCGCCGCTTGATGGTGCAGGGCGTAACCCTGATCGACCCGGCGCGTTTCGACCTGCGCGGTGAAGCCACGGTAGGTCGTGATGTGTCGATCGATATCAACGTAATCCTCGAAGGCCAGGTGGTGATCGAAGATGGCGTGCAGATCGGGCCGAACTGCGTGATCAAAAACTCAATCCTGCGTAAAGGTGCCATCGTTAAAGCTAACAGCCATCTGGAAGGTGCCGAAGTGGGTGAGGGTGCCGATTGCGGTCCATTCGCCCGCCTGCGTCCGGGTTCGGTGCTGGGCGCCAAAGCCCATGTGGGTAACTTCGTCGAGCTGAAGAACGCCAAGCTGGGGGAAGGCGCCAAGGCCGGCCATTTGAGCTACCTGGGCGACGCCGAAATCGGTGCGCGGAGCAATATCGGCGCGGGCACCATCACCTGCAATTACGATGGCGCCAACAAGTTCAAGACGGTACTGGGTGAGGACGTATTTATCGGCTCCAACAGCGCCCTGGTCGCCCCCGTGACGCTGGGTGATCGCGCCACCACCGGTGCCGGCTCGGTGATTACCGGCGACGTGCCGGATAACACCCTGGCCGTTGGCCGCGCCAAGCAGCGCAATATCGAAGGCTGGAAGCGCCCGGTGAAAATCACCAAGTAGGCTGCTGTGTGAGCAGCTACACAAAAGGTGGCTCTGCCGCCTTTTGTCGTTTTCAGGCTTGACGAAAAAGCTTCATTAGGTTTTGATTCGCGTCATTATCTTTCGAATCGAAACTTAGCATGTCGAAACGCAACACTCCGCAGCGACGCCACACCATTCTTGCCCTGCTCGCCGAGCAAGGCGAGGTGAGCGTGGACGAGTTGTCGAAGGCGTTCGCCACCTCGGAAGTGACCATTCGCAAAGACCTCGCCGCCCTCGAAAAGAGCGGCCTGCTGTTGCGTCGTTACGGCGGTGCAGTACCCATGCCGCAAGAGCTGATCAGCGATATCCAGCCGATCTCCCAGTACAAGCAGGCCATCGCCCGTGCCGGGGTGGCGCGTATTCGCGAGCATGCGCGGATCATTATCGACAGCGGCACCACCACCGCGGCGATGATCCCGCAGCTTGGCCACAAGCCCGGCCTGGTGGTGATGACCAACTCGCTCAACGTGGCCCGCGCCATCAGCGAGCTGGAGCACGAGCCGGTGTTGTTGATGACCGGCGGCACCTGGGATCCGCATTCCGAGTCCTTCCAGGGCCAGGTCGCCGAGCAGGTGCTGCGCTCTTACGATTTCGACCAGTTGTTTATTGGCGCCGATGGCATCGACCTTAACCGTGGCACCACCACTTTCAATGAATTGCTCGGGCTAAGCCGAGTGATGGCGGATGTGGCGCGTGAAGTGGTGGTGATGGTCGAGAGCGACAAGATCGGCCGCAAGATTCCCAACCTGGAGCTGCCCTGGAGCGGTATCCATACCCTGATAACCGACGAACGCCTCAGCCCTGAGGCGCGTGAACAATTAACCGAGCGCGGCATCAAGCTGATCTGCGCGGCTGTTGAAGCTTAAGGAGAAGATTATGTGTGGCATCGTAGGCGCAGTCGCCGAACGCAATATCACCGCTGTGCTGGTTGAAGGCCTCAAGCGCCTGGAATACCGCGGCTACGACAGCGCCGGCGTGGCGCTGCTGACGGATAAAGGCGACCTCGACCGTCGCCGCCGCGTGGGCAAGGTCAGCGAGCTTGAAAGCGCGCTAAGTGCCGAGCCGTTGGCCGGTCGCCTGGGCATCGCGCACACCCGTTGGGCCACCCACGGTGCGCCAAGCGAGCGCAATGCCCACCCACACTTCTCTGGCCATGATCTGGCAGTGGTGCACAACGGCATCATCGAGAACCATGAAGAACTGCGTGCCCAGCTCAAGGGGCTGGGTTACGTGTTCAGCTCCGATACCGACACCGAAGTGATTGTGCACCTGCTCGACCACAAGCTGAAAACTCAGCCGGATCTGACCGTGGCACTGAAAGAGGCGGTCAAGGAATTGCACGGTGCCTACGGCCTGGCGGTGATCAGCGCCAAGCAGCCAGATCGCCTGCTCGCTGCTCGCAGCGGCAGCCCGCTGGTGATCGGCCTGGGCCTGGGTGAGAACTTCCTCGCCTCCGACCAGCTGGCTCTGCGTCAGGTCACCGACCGCTTTATGTACTTGGAAGAAGGCGATATCGCCGAAATCCAGCGCGACAGCGTGCAGATCTGGGATGTATCCGGCCAGCCGGTGGTACGCGAGAGCGTGCAATATCACGAAGGTGCGGAAGCCGCCGACAAGGGCGAGTACCGCCACTTTATGCTCAAGGAAATCCATGAGCAGCCCAAGGTCGTACAGCGCACCCTGGAAGGCCGTCTGGGTTCCGATCACGTGCTGGTTCAGGCTTTCGGTCCGCAAGCCGCTGAGCTGTTCGCCAAGGTGCGCAACGTGCAGATCGTTGCCTGCGGCACCAGTTATCACGCCGGTATGGTCGCCCGTTACTGGCTGGAAGGCCTGGCTGGGATTCCTTGCCAGATCGAAGTGGCCAGCGAGTTCCGCTACCGCAAGGTGGTGGTGCAGCCGGACACCCTGTTTGTCAGCATCTCCCAGTCCGGCGAAACCGCCGACACCCTGGCCGCGCTGCGTAATGCCAAGGAGCATGCGCCTGGCCAGGGCGGCTACCTGGCCAGCCTGGCGATTTGCAACGTTGGCATCAGCTCGCTGGTACGTGAATCCGACCTGACCCTGCTGACCCAGGCCGGCCCGGAAATCGGTGTGGCCTCAACTAAAGCCTTCACCACCCAGCTGGTCGCGCTGATGCTGCTGACGCTGTCCCTCGGCCAGGTGCGTGGCACTCTGGATAAAGCTCTGGAAGCCGAGCTGGTGGACGAACTGCGCCGCCTGCCAACCCGCCTGGGCGAAGCCCTGGCCATGGACAGCGTGGTCGAGAAAGTCTCCGAGCTGTTCGCCGAGAAGCACCACAGCCTGTTTCTCGGCCGTGGCGCGCAGTACCCGGTTGCGATGGAAGGCGCGCTCAAGCTCAAGGAAATTTCCTATATCCACGCCGAAGCCTACCCGGCTGGCGAGCTTAAGCACGGCCCGCTGGCGTTGGTCGACAGCGATATGCCGGTGGTCACCGTGGCGCCGAACAACGAGCTGTTGGAAAAGCTCAAATCCAACCTGCAGGAAGTGCGCGCCCGTGGCGGCGAGCTGCTGGTGTTTGCCGACGAGCAGGCCGGCATGAGCAATGGCGAGGGCACCCATGTGGTGAACATGCCGCACATCCACGACGCCCTGGCGCCGATCCTCTACACCATTCCGCTGCAGCTGCTGTCCTACTACGTCGCTGTGCTCAAGGGCACCGATGTCGACCAGCCGCGTAACCTGGCTAAGAGCGTAACGGTTGAGTAAGCAGGAGCCAGCTGATGCGGCGTGAAGATATAAAGAGCAAGCAGGCTCAGGGCGTGCTCTTTGATACCCATATCATCGTCAACCCGGCCAATACCCGGGAATGGATCGTGCTGTTGAAGAAAGGCGCGGGCACCAGCTTCTTTCTGGTCGATGACCAGGAGCAGGTCGAGTCCTTCGCCGATCTCAATAGTCTGATCGAAGAGCTGCGCCTACTCGGCATCAAGGGCGCGGAGATTCATCTCTAAGCCCTGCCGTTCACCCGAGGCACTTATGCCTATTCGCTATGCGAGAAGCCTGACCGGACGGACGCGCAGTGTCGCAGCCAATCGGCATCTGGGTTTTGCCCTGGCTTTCGTTGCAGGAGCGATCAATGCCGGCGGCTTTCTTGCCGTGCAGCAATACACCTCACATATGACCGGCATCGTCTCGGCCATGGCGGACAACATTGCTCTGGGTGCCTATGGCCTGGTGTGGAGTGGTCTCGGCGGTGTGCTGTCATTTCTACTGGGTGCAGCCTGCTCGACGGTGATGATCAATTACTCGCGGCGCCGCCAGCTGCACAGTGAATATGCTTTGCCGTTGCTACTCGAAGCTGCGCTGTTGCTGTGTTTTGGTTTTCTTGGCGCATCGCTGGCGCAGATTACCGGCCTGTTCGTGCCGCTGACGGTGATGCTGCTGTGTTTCATCATGGGCCTGCAGAACGCGCTGATTACCAAACTCTCCAGGGCGGAAATCCGCACCACCCATATCACCGGAATCATCACCGACATCGGTATCGAGCTAGGCAAGCTGTTCTATTGGAATCGCTCGCGTGGCCCTGATATCGCTCGGGTGATGGCCGACCGCCAACGTCTGCGGGTGCTCAGCCTGTTGGCGCTGTACTTCTTCCTCGGCGGGGTGATCGGCGCACTGGGTTTTAACCACCTGGGTTATATCGCCACCGTGCCGCTGGCCTTGCTGCTGGTGTTACTGGCCAGTGTGCCGGCGTTGGATGATCTGCTGCTGCTCACACGGCGCGTATTGCGTCGATAAGCTTGGCCGACTGCTTGCAGCTCAGTCTTCTGCCGACCTGAACAGGTGGCGATGCTCGGCGTTGTAAAGCGCCGAGTCGGCGAACTGTTCGGCGTGCAGCACGCGGCCGACGAGGATCAGCGCGGTGCGGCGAAAGCCCTTGGCGCGCACCTGTTCCTCGATGGTGGCGAGGGTGCCGCTGACCCAATCCTGATCCGGCCAGCTGGCGCGATGGACCACGGCAATCGGGCAATCCGCGCCGTAATGCGGCAGCAGTTCGGCGACGATCTTGCTCAGGTGCACCACGCCCAGGTGGATGGCCATGGTTGCTCCGTGGCGGGCCAGGTCGTGCAGCTGTTCGCCAGCCGGCATATCCGACTTGCTCGCGTAGCGGGTAAGAATCAGCGTCTGCGAAACCTCGGGCAGGGTCAGCTCGCTTTCCAGCAGGGCGGCGCAGGCGGCTGTGGCCGTCACCCCAGGGATGATCTCGAAGGCAATGCCCAGTCGGCGCAGGTGGCGGATCTGTTCGCCAATCGCGCCGTATAGCGACGGGTCGCCGGAATGTACGCGGGCCACATCCTGGCCTTTGTCATCGGCTTGGCGGATCAGCTCGATGATTTCATCCAGATGCAGCTCGGCAGTGTTGATCACCTGCTCGGCACTGTGGCCTTCGAGCACCGCTGCCGGCACCAGCGAACCGGCATAGAGAATCACCGGGCAGCTGCGCAGCAGGCGCTGGCCTTTGACGGTGATCAGCTCGGGGTCGCCGGGGCCGGCGCCGATAAAGTAGACGGTCATGACAGATCCTTGGGTGCAATCGACGCCAGCGCGCAGGTGGCGCTGGCGTTGCGGTTTTTTTCGCCGAGCAGGCGGGCAGCATTGCCGCTCATAAGCGTGGCCAGGGCCATGGCGCAGGGTTCCGCGACAGCCGGGCTGCCGGTGGCGGCCAGGGTCAGCTGCGAGCCTTGCACAGCGTGCTGATAGGGTTGCAGTTCTTCCGCACTAAAGCAGTTCAGCTGCAGACCCAGTTGCTCGGCCAATGCCAGCAGACCCGGCTCGTCGCGTTTATGCGTGACGCTGGCCAGCCCCGCCAGGTTATCCACAGTCAGACCGTGCGCCTGCAAGCTATGAAGCAGCAGGCTGAGCACGTCCTCCACACCGCAACCGCTGCGGCAGCCCAGCCCAGCGACCACTTGAACGGCGGTAGCGGGGCGGCGAGGGGGGTGGCTGGGGATCATCTGCGGCGCTCGGTGTGTGCGGCGGCGTAGCTCAACATGGTGGCCGGCAGTGGTCAACCGCGATTGACCGGCCGCCATGGCCTGCGTAGCCTTGTCGCGTTCGAGGTTCTTCGTGGGTATGCCCATGAAGCTAAGAGGGAACAAGGTTGATGCCTTGGCTGCCCCCGCAACTGTAAACGACTCGTCCCCTTGCGTTGTTCTGCCGCTCAAGCGCTGCAGCACAACAGCCACTGCGTCAGCGCGGGAAGGCGAAGGGAGTAGCCGGCGTACTCACGCCAGCCCGGTCGTGAGCCAGGAGACCTGCCTCGTCACGCTTTCGACAACCGGGCGGGGTGATCCGGTGGTGTTGGCTGACGCCCCGTGGCTGTCATGTCTGTGCCGCCTCCTGCTCGTCTTTCTTTCGACGTCACGCAGGACTCGCCATGCAAACCCTCGCCAAACTTCCCGTCACCATCGTTACCGGCTTTCTCGGCGCCGGCAAAACCACCTTGCTGCGGCATATGCTCGGCCATGCCGATGGACGGCGCATCGCGGTGATCGTCAACGAGTTCGGTGAGCTGGGCATCGACGGCGAAATCCTCAAGCAGTGCTCCATCGGTTGCAGCGAAGAAGAAGCCAACGGCCGTATCTTCGAACTGGCCAACGGCTGCCTGTGCTGCACCGTGCAGGAAGAGTTTTTCCCGGTGATGCGCGAGCTGGTGGCACGTCGCGGCGAGCTGGACCATATCCTGATTGAAACCTCCGGCCTGGCCCTGCCCAAGCCGCTGGTACAGGCGTTTAACTGGCCGGAAATCCGCAACGCCTGCACCGTCGATGCGGTCATCACCGTAGTCGACAGCCCGGCCGTGGCCGCCGGCACCTTCGCCGCGTTCCCCGAGCAGGTTGATGCGCAGCGCAAGCTCGACCCGAATCTCGATCACGAATCGCCGCTGCACGAGCTGTTCGCCGACCAGCTGGCCAGCGCCGACCTGGTGATTCTCAACAAGGCCGATCTGCTTGACGCCGACGCCCTGGCTGCGGTGCGTGCCGAAGTCGCGGAAGAGCTGCCGCCAGCAGTGAAAATCATCGAAGCCCATGGCGGCGAGCTGCCGCTGGACGTGCTGCTGGGCCTGAACTGCGAGACCGAGCTGCATATCGAGGGCCGCAAGACCCACCATGATCTGGAGGGCCATGAAGACCACGATCACGACGAATTTGCCTCGTTCCACGTGGAACTGCCTGAAGCCGAGGAAGCGCGTTTGCTGCAAGCGCTGAAGGAGGCGGTCAGCAAACACGGCATTCTGCGCATCAAGGGTTTTGCGGCGATTCCCGGCAAGCCGATGCGCCTGCTGTTGCAAGGCGTTGGCCAGCGTTTCGACAAACACTTCGACCGCGCCTGGCAGGCCGATGAGCCGCGCATCACCCGCCTGGTGGTGATTGGCCAGACGTTGGATCAGGCCGCTATCGAAGCCGAGCTTAACGCCGCGCTGGCAGGCTAAGCCCGCATGCACCTGCTGCGCACCCAGCCCGGCAGCCAGCTGCCGGCCGACAGCATTGCCGACCTCGGCCAGACCCCGGCCGAGCTGGTGATTCTGTGCACCGGCGATTCGCACCTGTCGTTGCTGGCCGAAGTCGCGCGGCAGTTGCCGGCGGATTACCCCAGCCTGCGTCTGGCCAGCCCGGCGCAGCTGAGCAATCACGCCTCGGTGGATCTCTACGTTGAGCAGGTGCTGCAGCACGCCAAGGTCATCCTGATTTCCGTGCACGGCGGCGTCAGCTATTGGCGCTACGGCATCGAGCGCCTGGTCGAGCTGGCCGAGCGCAGCGCGCGGGTGATCATGGTGCCGGGCTGCGACAACCCCGATCCGGAGCTGATGGCCCTGAGCAACGTACCAGTGGCCGAGGCCGAGCGGCTTTGGCAGTTTCTCCGCCAGGGCGGTGCAGGCAATGCGCTGCAGCTGTTTAACTGCATCGCCAGCCAGTGGCTACAGCGCGAGTATTCTTGGGCAGAACCGCAGCCGCTGCCACGCGTTGGCCTGTATCACCCGCACTTGGCCAATCCGAGCCTGGCCGATTGGCAAGCCAACTGGCAGGTTGATGCGCCGGTGGCGGCGTTGCTGTTCTACCGCACCCAGGTGCAGGCGGCGAATACCGGGTTTATCGACGTGTTCTGCCAGCGCTTGCAGGCCCAGGGCCTTAATCCGCTGCCGATTGCCGTGGCCAGCCTCAAGGAGGCTGCCTGTCTTGCCCAAGTCGAGGACTGGCTGGGCGAAGCCGATGCCCGCTTGATTATCAACACCACGGCCTTCGCCCTGTCCAACCCGGAAGCGCCGAGCGCACGGCCTTTTCGCCGCGATATCCCGGTGCTGCAAGCCATTTGTTCGTTGGATAACCATGCACAGTGGCAGGCCAATGCCCAGGGTCTGGGCTCGCGCGACCTGGCCATGCATATCGTGCTGCCCGAACTGGACGGCCGGCTGATCACTCAGCCGATCAGTTTTAAGGGTCTGGCCTGGCGCAGCGAGCGCAGCCAGAGCGACGTGGTCTGTTACCAGCCGCATCTGCCGGGGATGGATTTCGTCGCCGAGCTGGCGCGTAACTGGGTCGCCCTGGCGCACAAAGGCAACGCTGACAAGCGTATCGCCCTGATCCTCGCCAACTACCCGACCCGCGACGGCCGTATCGGCAATGGCGTCGGCCTGGACACCCCGGCGGCGGCGCTGAATATCCTCAAGGCGCTGCAACAGCAGGGCTATCCGGTTGAAGACTTGCCTGACAGCGGTACTGCACTGATCCACCAGCTGCTCGGCGGCGTGACCAATGATCTGGACAGCCTCGACGCGCGGCCCTGCGCCCAGAGCTTGGCGCTGGATGAGTACCTGGCGTTCTTCCACAGCCTGCCGCAAGCCAACCAGCAGGCAGTGCGCGAGCGTTGGGGCGAGCCGCAAAGCGATCCGATGTTCCGAGGCGGACGGCTGATGATCGCCGGTCTGCGTTTTGGTTTGACCTTTGTCGGCATTCAGCCGGCGCGCGGTTATCAGCTGGATGCGGCGGCGGTGTATCACGATCCCGATCTGGTGCCGCCGCACGGCTATCTGGCGTTCTACTGCTGGCTGCGCCGGGCCTTTGCGTGTGACGCGGTGATCCACGTCGGCAAGCACGGCAATCTGGAATGGCTGCCGGGCAAGAGCGTCGGTCTGTCCGAACAATGCTGGCCGAGCGCGATTCTCGGCCCGCTGCCGAATATCTACCCGTTTATCGTCAACGATCCGGGCGAGGGCGCCCAGGCCAAGCGCCGTACCCAGGCGGTGATCATCGACCACCTGATGCCGCCGTTGACCCGCGCCGAAAGCTACGGTCCGCTGCGCGATCTGGAGCGCCTGGCCGACGAATACTACGAGGCCAGCCAGCTCGACCTGCGCCGCGCCGCCGAGCTGCGCGGCGAGATTCTGCTCAAGGTGCGCGAGGCCAGCCTCGACCGTGAGCTGGGCCTGCAACTGAATGAAGATCCCAACAGCTGGCTGCCGCAGCTGGATGCCTACCTGTGTGATTTGAAGGAGTCGCAAATCCGCGATGGCCTGCATGTGTTTGGCGAGTCACCGGCCGGCAACCTGCGCCGCGACACCCTGCTGGCGCTGCTGCGCATTCCCCGTGGCGACGGCCAGGGCGGCAACGCCAGCCTGCTGCGCGCCCTGGCCCGCGACCTAGCGTTGGACTTCGATCCGCTCGACTGCGAAATGGCCGCACCCTGGCAGGGCGCGCGCCCGGCTGTGATGCAGAGCCTGAGCGATGACAGCTGGCGCAGCGCGGGCGATACCCGTGAACGCTTGGAGCTGCTGGCCTTGCAGCTGATTGGCGCGGCGGATTTTGAATCCGTTGGTGCGGCTAGTAGCCAGGTGCTGCAACGGTTACGTGAGCAGATCGCGCCGCTGCTGGATGCCTGCGGCCCGGCCGAAATGCACGGCCTGCTCGCGGCGCTAAGCGGGCGTTTCGTTCCCGCCGGGCCGAGTGGCGCGCCGAGTCGCGGCCGGCTCGATGTGCTGCCCACCGGGCGCAACTTCTACAGCGTCGATGTGCGCAACTTGCCCACGCCGACCGCCTGGCGAATCGGCGTGCAGGCGGCGGATCGCCTGCTGGAGCGGCATCTGCAGGATCACGGCGACCATCTGCGTCAGCTCGGCCTGTCGATGTGGGGCACGGCGACCATGCGCACCGGCGGCGACGATATGGCCCAGGCCCTGGCGCTGATGGGCGTGCGCCCGGTGTGGCAGGCCGGCAGCCAGCGCGTCGAGCGTTTCGAGGTGCTGCCGCTGGCGCAACTCGGCCGCCCACGGGTGGACGTGACCCTGCGCGTGTCCGGCTTTTTCCGCGATGCTTTTAGCAACCTGATTCGTCTGTTCGATGACGCTGTGCAGGCGGTGGTTGATCTCGATGAGCCAGAAGAAATGAACCCGCTGTCGGCGCGGGTCTGGCGCGAATCCCTGACCCTGCAGGACAGCGGCCTGGACGAAGCCGAGGCGCGCAAACAAGCCGGTTGGCGGGTGTTCGGCTCCAAGCCGGGGGCCTATGGCGCGGGCGTGCAAAACGTCATCGAAGAACGCCTATGGCAAACCCGCGAGGACCTCGCCGAGGTGTACCTGAATTGGGGCGGCTACGCCTACGGCAGCCACAGCGAAGGCACCCCGGCGCGCGCGCAGTTCGCCGAGCGTCTGGAGCAGATGCAGGCGGTGCTGCATAACCAGGACAACCGCGAGCACGACATCCTCGACTCCAACGATTACTACCAGTTCCAGGGCGGCATGCTCGCGGCCGTGGAAACCCTGCGCGGCGCCAAGGTGGCCAGCTACCACGGCGACAACAGCCAGCCCGACACGCCGCGTATCCGCACCCTGAAGGAAGAACTCAACCGTGTGGTGCGCGCCCGCGCGGCCAATCCCAAGTGGATCGACGGCATGAAGCGCCACGGCTACAAGGGCGCGTTCGAGCTGGCGGCGACCATCGACTACCTGTTCGCCTTCGATGCCACCAGTGAGCTGGTCGATGACCACCAGTACGCGTTACTCACCGATGCCTATCTGCTCGACAAAAACACCCGCGACTTTATCCAGCAGCACAACCCCGGCGCCCTGCAGGACATCCTCGAACGCCTGCTCGAAGCCCAGCAACGCGGCCTTTGGCAGCACCCCGGCGAGTACCGCGAAGCGTTGGAAAACCTGCTGATTGATAGCGAAGAATCCTAGAGAGCCTGCCATGACCGATAGCCACTTCCCCCTCGCTGCCGTGGTCGCCGCCGATGACCTGAAACTGGCGCTGTGCCTGGCGGCCATCGACCCCGCGATTGGCGGTGTGCTGATCGAAGGGCCGCGCGGTATGGCCAAATCGACCCTGGCCCGTGGCCTTGCTGATCTGTTGGCTAGCGGCACCTTTGTCACCCTGCCGCTGGGCGCGAGCGAGGAGCGCATCGTCGGTACCCTCGATCTGGACGCCGCCCTGGGCGAAGGCCGCGCGCAGTTTTCTCCCGGCCTGCTGGCCAAGGCCAATGGCGGCGTGTTGTATGTCGATGAGGTCAATCTGCTGCCCGATCATCTGGTCGACCTGCTGCTGGATGCCGCCGCCAGCGGGGTCAACCATATCGAGCGCGACGGCATCTCCCATCGGCATGCCGCGCGTTTTGTGCTGATCGGCACCATGAACGGCGAGGAGGGCGAACTGCGCCCGCAACTGCTCGATCGCTTCGGCCTTAACCTGGCCCTGGACGCCCAGCCGCAACCGGCCCAGCGCGCCGAGATTGTCCGCCGCCGGCTGGCCTTCGATGCCGATCCGCAGGCGTTTCTGCAGCGCTGGCAGGCGCAGCAGGATGAGCTGCGTGAACGCTGCCAGAGTGCCCGTGCGCGGCTGATGGCTATTCCTCTGGATGACGCCGCCCTAGAGCAGATCAGCCAGCGCTGTTTCGCCGCTGCCGTCGATGGCCTGCGCGCCGATCTGGTCTGGCTGCGCGCCGCCCGCGCCCATGCCGCCTGGCGCGGTGCCGAACACATTGAATCTGTGGATATCGATGCGGTGGAAGACTTCGTCTTGCGTCACCGTCGCCGACATAACCCGCCGCATGCCGCGCAACCGCCACAGTCTCAACCCGAATCTCAGTCCAGCAACGATAAGCCCAGTGAGCAGCCGCAAGGCGAAGGCCAGTGGGGCGAATTACCCGCCCAGGCGCAGAGTCTCGGCGTCCGGCGTGAACCGCCGCGCTGGGCAAAAAAGCCCTAGGCATCCGCCCGCGCACAGCCCCAGGCGCGGATGCCCGGGCCGCTCCCGGCACATTAGGCGGTGGTCGTAACGGTGCCAGTCGCAATGGCGCGACGGGGCGTATCGACTGGCCGTCGAGCCTGCTTAAGGGCCGCCCGCGCAGCCGTCAGGATCTCGTGCTGCGTCCGCGCAGCGCCAAGCCTGCGGAACTCTGGCTGGTGATTGTCGATGCCTCGGCCTCGACCCGTCGCCATGGCGCGCTGAGCAAAGCCAAAGGCTTGCTTCGTGAAGTGTTCGAGCAGGCTCGCCGGCAACGTGCGCGCCTGGCTTTGCTGCACGCCACCGGCCGCCAGGCGCAATGGCTCTGGCAAGGGCAGAAAGCCTCCCAGGCTTTGCAAGATTGGCTCGCCGAACTGGGCGCGGGTGGCGGCACGCCGCTGTTTGATGCTTTGCAGCAGGCCGCCGACTGGCAGGCGCGGCGTCAGCGGTTGCACCCGGCCGAGCGTCAGCGTTTGTTGATCATCACCGATGGCCGCCTGCGCGATTGGCCGGCCTTAACCCCGAGCGCCTGCCCGGCGCTGCTGGTGGATATCGAAAGCGCGCCAATCCGCCTCAGCCGCGCGCGCCAATTGGCCGCTGAGCTGGGCGCAGACTACCGACATATCGATTCGCTGCCGGCTATGGCCGGCAGCCTGGAGACAGTTTTATGAAAACCCTGTTGATAATCGGCATCGGCGCCGGCGACCCGGACTACCTGACGGTGCAGGCGATCAACGCGCTTAACCGCACGGACGTGTTCTTTCTGATGGACAAGGGCAGCGCCAAGGACAGCCTGATAGGACTGCGCAAGACCATCTGCGAGCGCTTTATCCAGGGCCGCGACTACCGTTTTGTCAGCGCCGACTGCCCGGAGCGGGTGCGCGATGTGCCGGACTATCGCGGCAGCGTGGTCGATCTGAATCAGGACAAGCAGCAGGTGTTCGAAGGCATGATCCGCGAGCAGATGCGCGATGGCGAAACCGGCGCCTTTCTGGTCTGGGGCGACCCGGCGCTGTACGACAGCACCCTGCGCATCGTCGAGCAGATCGTGACCAACAGCAGCGAGCAGATCGAGTACGAGGTGATCCCCGGTATCACCAGCCTGCAAGCCCTGGCGGCCAAGCATAAGGTCTGCTTTAACAGCATCGGCCAGGCCTTCCAGATCACCCCGGCGCGGCGCCTGGCCGAAGGCGGCTTTCCGGAAGGTCTGGACAGCGTGCTGGTGATGCTCGACGCCCAGGACACCTACCAACGCTTTGTCGACCAGGCCATGCAGATCTACTGGGGCGCCTATATCGGCACCCCGGATGAAGTTCTGATCGCCGGCCCGCTAAGTGAGGTCGCCGAAACCATCCGCACCCGCCGTGCGGAGCTGCGGGAGCGGCATGGGTGGATTATGGATAGCTACCTGCTGCGCAGGGATGAGCGCTAAGGATGTTTGGGGCATTTAACGCTGGGCACGCCAAGGCTTGCCCACTGTTAAATGCCCAGGCGAGTGACCTGTATGGTTGATGAGCTGCACTCACCATACGGGTCTCCAGGTACTGGGCAGCAGCGGTTACTTCGCTAGCTCACACTTCTGCAGGTGCGCTTGGGCGGTTGCTTCCGGGATCACTTCCAGCTTGGCGCCACCCACGAATACGCCCATCTTGATGGACTGACGCACATAGTGGTTCTGTCCGGCGACGGCCATCAGGTTGATGGTGTTGTCGCTGAACTCGGACTCGGTAGCGATAACGCGGTTACCGGGGGTGACGAGGCGGTAGAAGTAAGTGCGGTTGGCTGTTTCGCCGATTACTTCTCCATCGACCTTAACGGTCTTCTTCAGCCCTTGGCCGGCAAAGCTGTCGCGATAGATATACAGCCCGGCTTGATCAGCAGGCGGTGCGGGGAAGGACTTCAGTGCGGCGTCTGCCGAAGGGGTGTCCATCGGCACGGAAGCGCAACCGGAAAGAACGGCAATGCCGAGTGCGGCGATAAACAGCTTGAAGCGATTTTGCATGGGAAATCCTTTTCAGGTTCAGAGTGAATAGCTTTAGACAACCAGGCCTATAGGCCTTGGCGGCGCGATTATGTCAGATAGCCATCATTGTTTGCGATGTCAGTTAAGAGCACCTGTTAAGGCGATTTTCACGCCATGGGCGCACCCGGAGTTTCACTCCTGTGGATAACTCCGCGGCGTATACACCCACTCCCCACCATCAGCCCGCGGGAAGCGGCAGGTTTGGCTGGAGCCGATTATTACCAACGTGCGCATATCGACCATCTCTGGCGCCAGCTCGCCAAGGGTGAGGGTGCGCAGGGTTTCGCCGGGGCGGCCGATATCGCGGCCGAGCACCACCAGGGTTTCCGGGGTGCGTTGCTGGCGGACGACATCCAGCGCACTGCCGAGCTGCCAGGGGCGGGCTTTGGAGATGGGGTTGTAGAAGGCCATGACCAAGTCGGCGGCGGCGGCGTGGGCCAGGCGTTTTTCGATAATGGCCCAGGGCTTGAGGTTGTCGGACAGGGAGATCAGACAGAAGTCGTGGCCCAGGGGGGCGCCGGCTTTGGCGGCGGTGGCCAGCGCCGCTGAGACGCCGGGGAATATCTGCAAGTCGACGCGCTGCCATTCGGCGTCAGTCGATTCGTGCAGCGCTTCCAGCACAGCGGCGGCCATGGCGAATACGCCGGGGTCGCCGGACGACACCACCACCACGCGCCGCCCACTGGCGGCCAGCTCAAAGGCATGGCGGGCGCGCTGCATTTCCTCGCGGTTATCGGTGCAGTGGCGCACCTGCTCCGGGCGCAGTGGGCCGGCCATCTTGATATAGGTTTCGTAGCCGAGCAGGTCCTGGGCCTCGTCCAGTGCCTGGCGCGCGGCGGGCACCATAAACTCGGCGGCACCGGGGCCGAGGCCGATCACCGTCAGGCGGCCTCGCGGGCGGCCGAGTTGGTTGGCGTCGATGGGTGATGCGGCCAGCAGCAGGCGCAGGTTGGCGTGCTGGCTGTGCAGCGGCGGCAGCTGCGTGGCGTCGTCGACAAAGCGCAGCGGCAAGTTGAGCTGCGCGGCGGCGGCGTGCAGCTCGGCTTTGGCCATCAGTTCCGGCGCGGCCAGCAGGCAGGCCAGGCTCTGCGGTGCCAGGTTGCTGGTTTGCAATGCCTGTTGCAGTTCGCTAAGTAAATCGGCGTTGGCCTGTTCGACCCACACGGCCACTTGCTGGGGGTGGATCAGCAGTTCATCGGCATTGGCCGCGCGGCTGTGCGGGCTGATGTGAATAACCCGGTTGGCCTGGTTATCCACAGGCAATTTGGCCTGGGCCAGCCAGGGTGCGTCACCTTCGATCCGCACCGCTTGGCCACCGAGCAGGTCGCTGACAAAGCCTTTGCCTTGCTCAAGATCAGCCAGCACATAGCCGGCCGGCGGTTCCAGCAGGCAGGTACCAAAGCGCAGTTCGCCGCTGGTGGTGATCGCCGCGCTGACCTCTAGGTGCGCGGCAACTTCCCGCGCCATGCGGTTGACCCCGCCGAGACCGCCGAGCAGCGGCACCACGGCGCTGCCATCTTCGGCCACGGCCAGCACCGGCGGCTCGCTGTCTTTCTCGCCGAGCACAGCGGCCAGGCTGCGAATCACGATGCCGGCGGCGCACAACACAATCAGCGGCGTGCCGGCGCGGTAGAGCGCACGCAGGTTATCGCCGAAATCTTCATAAACGCGCTCGACGTCCGCCACCCGGCCACTCAGACCGTGGATCTCAGCCTGTGGATAAAGCGTCTGGATACACCGCGCGCAAGGCAGGGCGGAGGGGCCGAGGATGATGATGGCGGGGGCGGCGGTCATAAGGTGTTCCATAGTTGGCGGGGGGGCGGTTGACGGATCAACCGCGCCATTTCTCGCCTGGGATAACGATCATCGAGAAGTACGGCGAGGACATCGGCTCCACTTCGTCCAGCGGCACGATGCGCTGGTTGCCCATGGTGGCGCGTTCGACGTAATGGGCGCGTTGGTCGATGCCCAGCTCCTGCAGCACGCGGCGGACTTTCTCGAAGTTGCGCCCCAGCTTCATCACCACGGCGGCTTCGGCATCGCGCAGGCGCTGCTTGAGTTCGTCCTCGGGCAGCACGCCGGAGAGCACGCTCAAGGATTGGTTGCGGTACACCAGCGGGGTGCCGAGGACCGAGGCGCAGCCGAGCATGGAGCACACGCCGGGCACCACTTCCACCTGGTACTGCGCGGCCAGGCGGTCGTGCAGGTACATGTAGGAGCCGTAGAAAAACGGGTCGCCTTCGCAGATCACTGCTACGTCTTGGCCAGCGTCCAGGCGGGCAGCGATCTGCACCGCGCAGGTGTCGTAGAAATCGCTGATCACATCTTCATAGCTCAGCGGCGCGGCGAGTTTTTCCGTGGTCACCGGGTACACCAACGGCAGGCGCTGCTGAGTGTCGGTCAGGTGCTGCTCAATGATGCCGAAGGCGTTACCGCCCTGGCCTTTGTTGGCTTTGGCCTTGGCCACAAAGTAGCCGACGACATCGGCCGATTGCAGCAGGCGCAGGGCCTTGAGAGTGATCAGCTCCGGGTCGCCGGGACCGACGCCGAGCCCCAGCAGGCGGCCTTTTTGCACACTCATCATTCCACCTCCGTGGCCAGGGCGTTGACCGCCGCCACCGCCATGGCGCTGCCACCACGCCGGCCACGGACGATCACATAGGGTACGCCACGGCTGTCGGCGGCGAGGGCGTCCTTGGATTCCGCCGCGCCGATAAAGCCCACCGGCATGCCGATAATCAGCGCCGGTTTTGGCGCGCCGGCGTCGAGCATTTCCAGCAGGTAGAACAGCGCGGTGGGCGCGTTGCCGATCACCACCACGCTGCCTTCCAGGTGCTCGCGCCAATGTTCCAATGCGACTGCCGAACGGGTATTGCCCAGTGCGCGGGCCTGCTCAATTACCCCGTCGTTATGCAGGGTACAGATCACCGGGTTGTTGGCGGCCAGGCGCGGGCGGGTGATGCCTTCGGCGACCATCCGCGCATCGCAGAGAATCGCCGCGCCCTTGGCCAGGGCAGCGCGGCCAGCGGCGCCGGCACCGGGGGAGAAGCGCAGGTCCTGCACCACATCGACCATGCCGCAGGCGTGGATGATGCGCACGGCGAGCTTTTCCAGATCAGCCGGAATGGCGCTTAGGTCAGCCTCGGCGCGGATGGTGGCGAAGGACTGGCGGTAGATTTCCTGGCCGTCGCGGATGTACTCAAGCATCACTGTTTCCTGTTGCGCAGTGGGCGGCGAACCAGTCGCCGGCCTCGTCGATAGTCATGGCGCTGGCCAGCAGCTGACCGAAACCGGCCGCCTCGGGCGTGCGTTGATAAAGCTGGTAATGCCCGGCGCTGCTGGCCAGCAGGGTAAAGGGCGCGGTATGCGCGGCGGCGCAGGAGCGTGGGCAGGCGCTGAGATGCACCTGCGGCCGCGCTGTATTGGCGCGCAGGCGCTTGGCGAGCAGCAAGGCGTCGGCTTTGCTGTCGGCCAGGCCCTTGGCGCAGGCGGCTGAGCCGGTGCAGGCGATCAGATTGCTAAGTGGTTCCTGCGCATCGATCAGCAGGCCGAGTTCGGCCAGTTTGTGCAGCAGCTTGTCTGCCGAGTGCTCGGGGATATTAGGCAGCAGCAGACCCTGCCAGGGCGTCAGGCGCAGGCTGGCATCGCCGTAGTACTCAGCCAAATCGGCCAGGGCGTTGAGTTGCGCAGCGTCGATTCGGCCCAGACGTGAAGCGGCGGCAACCATGCAAAGGGCGTTTTGCTGCTGTGGATAAATGCCCATCGGCGCGCGTGGGCTGACTGGTTTGTGTTGCCAATCGGTCGGTGGCGCCTGCACGGAAAAGGGCAGGCGCGTTTGCAGTTGTTGCAGCAGTTGGTGGGCGGGAGTCACGCTTAGCAGCTGGCGCATCCGGCTGTGTTCGTTGCCAGCCAGATCGAGGAACAGCCTGAGTAGCTGTTCCACCAGCGGCACGGCTTGCTCAACGTCGACCACGCCCAGCGGCGTGTCAGTCGGGCAGCCAGCCAAGCCAAACGTCAGTCTGGCTGGAGAGCCGGGCAGGGCGCTAAGCCAGATATCGTGGGGGTGTTCGAGCATCGCCAGGGCTTCGCCGCCGTCCAGCTGCAGGGCGAACTTGGCCGACAGCCCATGCAGCGCCGGGGTGGTTTGCAGCAGGTCGAGCAGCGCGGCGGCCAGTGGGCGGGTGTCGAGCAGGGCCTGCGGGTCGAGGCCTGCGGCGGGGCTGAGCAGCAGGTTGCGCACATCGTCGGCAGCCGGGTTGCTCGGGCCAAGGCCGGCAGCCAGCAGGCGCTCTATCAACTCGGCTTGCTGGCCGGGCAATACGCCGCGAATCTGCAGATTGCTGCGGTTGGTCAGCTCCAGCACGCCGTTGGCGCAGCGCTCGGCCGCCTCGGCGATGGCGCGAGCCTGCTGACTTCTGAGTACGCCGCCGGCCAGCTTGACCCGGCAGATGCCGCCATCCAGCGCTTGGACGATGCGCAGCAGGCCGGGGCACGCGCTAGGGCGTGGGTCGGGCAGGTCGGCGGAGGTTGGACGGTCGTGCAAAAAGGGTCACCAACAACAAAGACGCGGCGACCGAACCAGCGAAACCCGCCCACAGGGGATTTCATGGCATCGGTACACCCCGCCCGATGTTGGCACTCGCGACTAGCGTCGTCGGCAGGTCTCCTGGCTGACAGGTCATCATCTGGCGCGGCCTTCCCAGTTTCCCAGTGGCGCAGTGGCGGCAGACTCGCTGTTTACAGTTGCGGGGGCAGCTCGGTCACGATCAGCGGATCGCTCCGGATTCCCTCTTAGGCCCCTCGCACCATGGCGGTGGGCACCGACGAAGGCTGTATTATGCCCGCTTTGTTTGATGCGCTGACACCCTAGCTTGTCGGGCGGGGACAGAGGAGTGGGTATGACAGCCTGGTTAACCCTGGTGGGCATTGGTGAAGACGGTTATGCCGGCCTGGGTGAGGCGGCGCGTCGGGCGCTGGGCGAGGCGCAGTGGATTGTTGGCAGCCCACGGCAGCTGGCGCTGTTGCCCAGCAATCTGCCAGGGCAGCACGAACGCTGGCCGAGCCCCTTTAGCCTGGAGCCGGTACTGGCGCGGCACGGTACGCCGGTGTGCGTGCTGGCCAGCGGTGATCCGCTGTTCTATGGCGTGGGTGCGAGCCTTGCGCGGCAGCTGCCGGCGGATGAATTGCGGGTGTTCTCTGCGCCCTCATCCGTCTCACTGGCTGCTGCTCGCCTGGGTTGGCCACTGCAGGAGGTGACGGTGCTGTCGCTGGTGGCGCGGCCGTTGGCGGCGCTGCAAGCTCAGATTTTCCCCGGCGCGCGGCTGCTGCTGCTGAGCAATGACGGCGACAGTCCAGCGGCCGTGGCCGAGTTGCTACGTGCGCGTGGTTTTGGCCCCAGCCGCTTGACCATACTGGAGCATCTGGGCGGCGATCAGGAGCGGCGCATCGACGGTTTGGCCAGTGACTGGGTGTTGCCGCGCGCTGCCGATCTCAATCTCCTGGCGGTCGAGTGCGTGGCTAGCACCGATGCACGACTGCTGCCGCTGACGCCAGGTTTGCCGGATGACGCCTATCAGCACGACGGCCAGCTGACCAAGCGCGATGTGCGCGCTATCACCCTGGCGCGTCTGGCGCCGCAGCCCGGTGAGCTGCTCTGGGATGTGGGTGCCGGCTGCGGCTCCATCGGCATCGAGTGGATGCGCGCGCACCCCAGCTGCCGGGCGCTGGCCATTGAGACCGATGCCGGTCGTCAGGCGCATATCCAACACAACCGCGACGCCCTCGGCGTGCCGGGCCTGCAACTGGTCGCCGGCCGCGCGCCCGAAGCCTTGGCCGGATTGGTCGAGCCGGACGCGATCTTTATTGGCGGTGGGGTGACCATCCCCGGCGTGCTGGAGCAGTGCTGGGCCAGTCTGAAACCAGGCGGTCGTCTGGTGGCCAATGCCGTGACCCTTCAAAGCGAAGCGGCGCTGGTGGCCTGGCGCGAACAGGTGGGCGGCGAGCTGACCCGTATCAGCGTGGCCCAGGCGCAGCCGCTGGGCGGTTTCGACACCTGGCGCAGCGCCTTGCCGATCACCCTGCTGGAGGTGCGCAAGCCGTGAGCCCGCGCATTCTGCTGTTGGGCGGCACCACCGAGGCGCTGCGTCTGGCGCGTTGCCTGAGTACTGAAGCGATCTATAGTCTGGCCGGGCTGGGCCGGGTACCGGATGACTTGCCCTGCCAGGTGCGCGTTGGCGGCTTTGGCGGGGCCGAAGGATTGGCGGAGTTTATCCGCGAGCAGTGCATCGAACTGCTGTTGGATCTGACCCACCCCTATGCCGCACAGATCAGCGCCAATGCCGCCCGCGCCGCCGAGTTGAGCGGAATCGCCTGCTGGGCGCTGCGCCGCCCTGGTTGGCAGGCCGGCGCCGGCGATGACTGGCGCGAAGTGGACAATTGGGCCGGTCTGGTTGCGGCGCTGCAAGACTTCCGGCGGCCGCTGTTTACCCTCGGCCGCGAGCCGCTGGAACATCTGCACGAGATTCCCCTGCACC
>Ga0209542_10001894_pt1 | contig 48243 bp, 57 predicted proteins | sample RifCSPhighO2_01_FD_184028 | JGI IMG/M metagenome (GOLD analysis project Ga0209542, IMG submission 184028) | Soil microbial communities from Rifle, Colorado - Rifle CSP2_plank highO2_0.1 (SPAdes) (version 2) | ecosystem: Environmental > Terrestrial > Deep subsurface > Rock core/Sediment ...
ACCGTCAAGAACGTGACGACCGGCCTTACCTCCACCGGAGTGAACTTCACTGTCAGCGCGCCGAGAGTCCTCTCGATTACCACTGTCTCTCCGACCTCCATCGCCCCCACGGGCATCCTCACTATCACGGGCACCAACTTCGACACGACCTCCACCAACGTGGTCAGGATCTCGGGCCCCCAGGGCGTCAACGTGACCGTCGCTTCGACCGATGGCACCACTCTCTCCGTCACCGTACCTACTCTCATTTCCGGCACATACTACCTGTCCGTCTCTAACGCCGCTGGCAGTACCGCTTACGCGTCCGCCACGATCACCATTACCGCAAGCACCGCCTCGGGCGCCCCCACCATCACCTCCATCTCACCCTCCTCCGGCTCCGGTAGCGTCCCCATCACCATTACGGGCACGGGCTTCGATCCCACGAGCAACTGGGTCTCGGTCGGCGGAACCGGTATCTTGGGCAACTACTACGCCTCCACCTTAAGTGGTACGAAGATCACCATCACATTCGATTCGACTGGATGGTCACCCGGCATCTACGCGATCGCCGTACGCAACAATACAACCAACCAATATTCAAACGGCTCGAACTACACAATAAACACGCCGACCACAGTTGTACCCGATTCGTATCCCCGCGGCTATGTATCCGCGAACTGCTCAACAATATATGGCTGGGCGCAGGACCAAGACATCCCTGACTCACCGATCGATGTCCACTTCTACATCGACAAGCCACCCACAGCCACCGACTTCTCTGGCTATGTGGGAATGGTGAGCGCCAAAGACTACCGAGGCGATTTGTGCACCAGCATTAGTTCTTGCAACCATGCCTACTCATTTACCACTCCCTCTTCATTCAAAGACGACAAGGTACACACCGTCTACGCATACGGTATTGATGAAGACGGTGTCGCCCTGCACAACTCGGCACTCTTAGGCTATCCGAATTCCGCAGTAACCTTCCAGTGTTCTGCAACCTCCGCAGCCTCGTCGGATCCATACGCCAGCCTCGCGAGCGTACTCGCCGCCATCCAGGCGATCCTGGAGAAGATGCTGGGGCAGTAGATCGCTACGCGACTACACTTGAATTTCCTATAGCGGAGTAACGCGCTTTGCTCATGGTCAGTGAAAAATCTAAACGCACAAGCGCATAAGATTTTCTAATGATGCGCGGTGAAGGGATCGAACCCTCGGCCTACCCCACGTCAAGGGGTCGCTCTACCACTGAGCTAACCGCGCAAAAGAACCTCCAAAATATAGCAGAAAGCGAAGAAGTTCGGTAGCATTGCTGTATGGAGCGGTTGGAACTCAATGACGCAAGCATGGGGGAATGTGTCCAGCGTGCTGCTGCAGTCCTCGCGCGCGGCGGCGTCATCATCTATCCGACCGATACCTTATACGGCCTCGGCGCCGACGCTTTTTCCGATGAGGCGGTCGGCGCAGTGTACGCGATCAAAGGGCGCAACGAAAATAAACCGATCCACTGTGTCGTTGCGGACATGGAAATGGCGGGGAGGTATGCGGAAGTTTCCGACGACGCTCGATTGCTCGCAAAAGAATTCTTTCCAGGAGCGCTGACTCTTGTGCTTTCCGCCAAAGGCGGATCCGCCTCTGGCGGAAAAAAGAAACCAGAATTCGGGCACGGTATCGGGCGGTACAGAAATACCATCGGCATCCGCATTCCCGACAACGAATTCTGCTTGTCGCTTGCCAGGGAATTCGGTCAGCCGTTCACGACGACATCGGCCAACGCAGCAGGGAAGCCGCACGCATTTTCTATCAACGGCATACTTGAGCAACTCGGCGCTGTCGCGGCGCGTATCGACCTCACCGTTGATGCGGGCGATATATTGCCGCGCATGGCCTCCACCGTCGTCGACCTATCCGGCGAAGAGCCCGTCATCTTGCGCGAAGGCGCGATTCCCGTTGCCGACGTCTGGAACGCGATCCGCGCGGAGGCATAAAGGCCGAGAGTTTGAGTTTTATCCACCTTTTATCCCCAATTCAACGGGTATTTAGAATAATTCTGTGTATATTTGAGTTAATTATTAGAATATTTATCATTGCATGCGCATGATTAATACTAACCTAAAGGATTTCCTCGAGATACCCTACGACAAGCTCGAGGAGATGAATCTCAAGGCCAAGGAACTTTCTGACAAAGGCGGAGCAGGAGCCGAGCGACACTACGTTGATTACCTCAAACGCGAAAAGCGCATTAAGGCCGTGACGCTATGCTTTTCCGATATCGAGGGGCGTTTGCATATGCTCGATTATGACAAGAAGTTTCTCCTCGACTCACTTTCCAACCTGACCTTCGACGGCTCATCCATCCGTGGCTTCACGCCGCAGCACGAGAGCGACCTGCGGCTCGAGGTAGATTGGCCCTCTATCCGCTACATGCCTGCCGATGTCTTCGGACCGGGCAAAGTGATCTTCTTCGCTTCTGTGATGAATCGTGATCGCACCCCGTATATCTCAGATTTTCGCGGTCGGCTGAAAGCTTACACGGCAGACTTGAAAAAGAAGCAGGGGATCACAGCTTATTCTGCAGGCGAGATCGAAGGATTCGTTATAGACGGCGAAAACGCCGAGCAAATATTCGATCCTTCGATAGGATTTAAACTCATTTCATCGGGCGGCTACTTCCATTCACTCCCGATGGACAAGCTGCGGGTGTTTATAGATCGCTCTGCAGAGGCGCACCGAGCGATGGGCTTCAAAAATGAGAAGGATCATCCTGAGGTCGCGCCGTCGCAATTCGAGATGAACTTCTCCTACGCTGAAGTCGTGCGCGCGGCCGACAATGTGCAGCTCTACAAGCTCGTCTGCCGGCAAGTGGCGCGCAACATGGGACTTACCGCCACTTTTTTACCAAAGCCCTTCATGGGTATAAACGGCTCGGGAATGCACACTAATTTCTCGCTCGCTAAAAACAGGAAGAATATCTTCTACGACCCCAAGGGGGAAGAGGGGCTCTCGAGGATTGCCTGGGATTTTATAATGCGGCTTCTCAATCACGCGCCAGAGATCTGTCTCGTGCTCAACTCATCAGTCAATGCGTATCGCCGCCTCGATCCGCATTTCGAAGCGCCCAATCAGATCAAGGTCTCGGCGATCGATCGTGGCAGCATGATCCGGATACCGGTGGGCAACGAACGTACCGCGCGCATCGAGTTGCGTAGCGTCGCGCCCGACGCCAACCCTTACCTCGTGCTCTACACGATGCTGAAAGTTGGGATGGAGGGTACGAAGCTCGCAAAAGACGAGAGCAAACGTGACCGTCTGCGGTATCTCCCCTACAACATCAATGACGCCATTGCACTCTGCAAGTCGAGTAAATTTATGACGGAGGCACTCGGTGAAGAAAGTAAAGAGAAGTTTATCAAATTTAAGCAAGCAGCCGCGGATCGATCGCCGAAGGCGCTTGGCACTACCATAAAGCGATCGGAGGTCGTTTATCATCACGAAGTAACCAACCAACTTCTATGGAACAGCTTTTAGGAAAAGACAGTCAGCTCGTCAAACACGCGCTCTGGGTTTTGGTCGTTGGCACTCTTATCGGGTATTGCACGATCTTTTTTGCGGGAGCGTCCGCAGGGCTCTACGATCCCGCGGCGATCGACACCGGCGACACCGCATGGATGCTCGCTGCCGCCGCACTCGTCATGATCATGACGCCGGCCGTGGGGTTCTTCTATGGCGGCATGGTCTCATCGAAAAACGTGGTTTCTGTGATCAAGCAGTCGGTCATCGTCTTGGCGCTCATCTCGGTGCAGTGGGTTGTGATCGGCTATTCACTGGCTTTTGGGCCAGACACGGGACAGGGCTTGATCGGCAATCTTGCGTACTTCGGCTTGCAAGGTGTGGGCTACGCACCGAACGCTGACTACGTAGCCACCATCCCGCACCTCGTCTTCATGATCTACCAGGCGATGTTTGCAATCATTACGCCCGCCCTCATCATAGGGGCATTCGTGGAGCGGATCAAATTCAAAACGTTCGTGGCGTTCACTCTGCTCTGGGCTACGCTCGTCTATGATCCGATCGCACACTGGGTGTGGTCGCCGCAAGGCTGGCTGCACCTCCTGGGCGCCATGGACTTCGCCGGTGGCACGGTGGTGCACATGAGCTCCGGCTTTGCCGCGCTCGCCGCGGCGCTCGTAGTGGGGAAGCGTCTAAAGCGCACACCGGTGGGCTCGAGCGCCAACAACATCCCATTTGTGATCTTAGGGGCAGTCCTGCTGTGGTTTGGCTGGTTCGGATTCAACGCAGGCTCCGCGCTGGCCTCGGGAGCGCTCGCGGCGAGCGCCTTTGTCGTCACTAATACGGCCGCGGCCGCGGCCGCGCTCACGTGGGCGTTCCTTTCATGGGCGGAAAATAGGAAAGTCTCTGCCATGGCGGCAGCCTCCGGTGCGATCGTCGGTTTGGTCGCCATCACACCAGCCTCAGGGTATGTGGGTCCGATTGCTAGTATCGCGATCGGTATTATCGCGGGCGTCGTCTGCTACATTGCGGTATACATGCGTAATAGACGCATCAAGATCGATGACACGCTCGACGTATGGGCAGTACATGGTATAGGCGGCCTCACTGGCGCGCTTCTCACGGGCGTCTTTGCCGAGACTGCGATCAATGCCGCGGGTGCCAACGGTGCGCTTTTTGGCAACCCGCACCAGCTTCTCGTGCAGCTCATCGCCGTGTGCGCAGCCGGCATCTATGCCTTTGCCGCCACATGGATCCTCCTGAAAATCCTCGCATTTCTGAAGTTCCCTCTGAGGGTGAGTCCAGCCGAGGAAGAAGAAGGTCTCGATATCGCCGTCCACGGGGAGGCGGGGTATCGGATCTAGCGGGCATTGACAGCTTACTCCGGTGCCCTACACTCACTGTATATTCATTAAGTCGCGTGCAAACGACATACTTTACTATGACAAATGAACGTACGTATCAGATCGTGATAGCTGTTCTTGTTTTTATTATTGTTGTTGGCGGATGGTGGGTGGTGGTAAGAAATCGTGACGCTGGACTCGCCGGTATAGCCGGATCCACTATGGCCACGACCTCGGACGCTGGCGTTGATGCAGGTGCGGGTGATTCTGCCGCACTACCCACGTCGTCGGCATCTGTGCCATCGGGGGGCAGTACGATGCCCGCCGGGGGCGAAGCAGTCCAAGTATTCGATCAGGTGGCAGGGATGAGCATTGCCGTCCAAAGCGTTACATTAGATCAGCCAAGCTGGGTCGCGGTGCGGGACGCGGGTGGCCGCATCCTCGGCGCTGGATGGTTCCCGGTCGGGACGCAATCGCAGGTGACTGTGTCTTTGCTGCGCGGGACCGTCGCAGGCGAGCGCTATCAGGTACTGCTCTATGCCGACGACGGCGACAAGAAGTTTGATTGGCACAAAGACGCCCTTATCACCGAAGCCGGTGGCTCGGTCGCAGGCACGACCTTCACCGCCAAGTAATCATTCAATGGTTATGAGAAATACATTCGCCGCTACACTCGGTGTAGCGGCTGCGGCGCTCTCTCTCTGTGCGCCACTTCTCGCCAGTGCGTGGGCGTATGGCCCCAAGTACGGGTATTCGATGCAAGGGATGCAGCAGCCCATGCAGTTAGGCGCATACTCCTCGGCGAATTCGGGGTATACGTACAATTACTACGTACAGCCGCAGCCGATGTACGATCCATACCCCAGCTATAGTTCCTATTCGTATCCGTACTACACGCTTGCGTATCCTCAGTACGGGCCATCGTATTCGTATGTCCCAACCTATATATACGCTGCTAATTATGGGTACCCATATCCTTCGTATACATACTATTCGCCGATGGTATACACCGGGAATTACTGAAATTCCTTGTTATTCGGCATGAAAATAACTTATCCACAGAGGGTGTACTCCTAGCCTCCCAGGCGGAATCGCCCGCTGTATAATGCAAGCGTCTTGCGGATTACCGCAGGATCGGGTTTTTTGTTAGGCGTTATCAATTATTAATAAACTTCATTAACATGAATAAAGTTCAATCGTTTTTTTCGTTTGCGCAGAAGGGTCCGATGCAAATTACCGCAGCGGCATTCGTCGCGGCGCTCCTCACCGTAGGCATCGTCCAAGCGGCGACCACGATCTCGACAGACGTCACAACGGCCGGCAACCTATACGCGACCACGACCATTCAGTCGACGGGCAACGTTATTGCCTACGGCAACGTTAAGGTGGGGGCGGCATATGGTATAGACTCGTGGACTGCGGGTACGCTCAATATCGGCACAACGACCGCGACACTGATCAACATCGGCAGCGCTACGGCGACGACATCGTTCCTCGGTAATGTGATCTACCTTGCAGGTAGCTCGATAGACACGGGTGCAGCAGGTGCCTTGTACATCGGTACCTCAACGGCCAATGCTGTCGGCATCGGTAAATCCACTATCACAACCACAATCGCTGGTCAGGCCGCCCTGACCAACGCCTCAACGACGCTCCTTACGGCGAGTGGCCAGAGCTGGCTCAATGGAAACGTCAATGTAAACGGTTTTGCCACGACGACAGCGGCGACCGGCAACTTCGCTACGGCAGGCACGATAAGCGTGACTGGCGCATCCACTCTGACTGGTGGTTTCACTGCCGCGGCCTCCTCAACGATCGCAAGTCCGCTCAACATCCCAACCACCAACGCTGCCACATCGACAATATCAGTTGGCTGCATCGCTACATTTGCAACATCAACGGCAACGCCAGTCAGATTGGTACTAGGGAATTCCATTGTCGGTACGACTACCTACCAAGGTGGCGTCGGAGTAGGATCTGTTGAATGGCAATACGGAACTTGCCCGGCCTAGTCGAAACTTCTGTACCGATGTAGCAGCCGGAAGTGGGAACGTTCTAGCGTTTCCACTTCCGGGCAGGCAAGTCGGCAAGCATCAATTATCAACTCATGAAATATGCTATGAAGAAGTTTCTTCTCGCAGGTCTCGTCGGGGCAGGACTGCTTCCGGGTCTTGCGCTCGCCGCAGCGTACAATGACGTATCAATCCCCGGCAGCACAAATTTCAGCGTCAATGGCGTTTCGATGGCGGTGACAGCTGGAGGTATCGTGAATACGGTGGTGGATACGTCGTCGTTCACCATCACAGTCGCACCTGGTTCTTCCGCCAAAGTAGTGGCTAATAGCGGAAATCAGATGGCGCTCTCCGGGTCTACGGGATTCGTTACTGACACGCACTGCAACAGCAACAATTCTGACTTCACGCTGGCAGCAGCTTCCAATTCAGCGACGACCACCATCACGGTCACGCCCTCTACGTCCACGCTCTGTGGCCAAAGCTCTGGCGGCAGCGGCAGCGGGGCGGTAATAGCAGGTGCCAGCGGCGGAGGTGGTGGAGGCGGTGGCGGCGGAAGCATCGTCCCCGCGAGCACGCCCGCGGCAACTACCCCCGCGAGCGCCGGTACCGTTACGGTGGCATCCTTGCAGGCGCAATTGAACGCGCTTTTGGCGCAAATCAAGGCACTCGGTGGCAAGGCAAGTCCTTCCGCCTCTGCGCTCGCGAATGCGAATGCCAACGCGAGCTTCAAACGCAACCTCTCTCTCGGCGCGACGGGCGCGGATGTGAAGGCCCTGCAAGTGTATCTGAACACTCATGGCTTCATCGTTACCTCAAACGGTGCAGGCAGCCCGGGCAAAGAGACGAGCAAATTTGGCGGTCTCACAAAGAAGGCACTTGCCAAGTGGCAAGCGTCGGTAGGCATCTCCCCGGCGGCTGGCAACTTCGGACCCCTCACCCGCGCCTACATCGCATCGCACCCATAGTGCGCAGGCATCCAGCACGAGTGTGATGTTTTGAATCGAGCAAAGGCTCGCCGAAAGGCGAGCCTTTGTGTTTGGGAGTAAGATGCTTTCTGCTAATTGATCTCGATGTCTATGTGCCGGATGGAGGGGTGCTTATCCCTGATGCGCTTTTCTATTTCATCTATCCTCCGCCCGACGAGGCGCGGTATACGATCGGCGTACTCTGCACTGAAGCGCTTAAATGCCTCGAAATCGTTTGCCAATTCATCGTACTGCTTGCGCATACTTGATTTGCCGTACGCCTCACGCGCGAGCGACGAGCCATTGAATTCGATCTCAAATTTTATGCGGTACGCGTCCCACCCGACCGTCGTAGATTTAAAATCAATAACGCGCTCAATGGCCGGGTCCATCGTAAGAAGGGCGATCACCTCGTCCTGGAGTCCCTCGGGCATGGATTTGCCGATGAGGTAGGCGCGATTTTTCACAATGAGGATGAGCGCGATCGCCGCAAGGAGAGAGGCGATAATCAAGGATCCAATAGAATCCCACATGGTGTTCTCCGTGTAGTAAGAGAGCAGAAGTGCCACGGACGCCACGACCACGCCGAATACAGCGATGGCGTCCTCCAGCAAGACCGCAAGGGTCGCCGAATCGGCACCGCGCAGCCGTCCTCGCCACGTGGTTTCTCGGGAAGTTTGCCACAGATCCTTGCCTGCCACGTAAAAGCTATAGCTCTCCACTACGAAGGAAAACAGCAATACCACAAAGACGATCCAATCCAATTCCACATGGGCTGGCCGAATGAGGGAGTGGATGCCATTGTATGCCGTGACCCCGGCGCCGATAAAAAAGATGCCACAAGCGGATAGCAGCGCCCAAAAGAATCGCTCGTTGCCATACCCGTATTCAAACGTATCATCCGCCTTTTTGAGCGAACGTCGCAGGCCGATCAAGAGAAGTATCTGATTGGTCGTGTCCGCTCCGGAGTGTATGGCCTCGGAGAACATCACGCTCGAGCCAGAAGCGAAGGCGGCGATAAGCTTGGCGCAGGTGACAAGCGCATTGCCGGAAATAGCCGCGGTGACCGGCAGAAAGCCCCTCGTGGTATGTAAACTCATATATCGCGCTTGACGCGATGACCCCACAGGGAATCGAACCCTGGTTCCAAGCTTGAAAAGCTTGTGTCCTAACCGTTAGACGATGGGGCCCCTTCTACGCTAAAGCTACGAAGGGCAAGCCCCAGTAGCAGCACTGATATAGTACGATTTTTTGAAGATTTTGGCAAAAGATGCTACTGTTTTCCCACGGAGAGGTGCGTGAGTGGTTGAAACGAGCGGTTTCGAAAACCGCCATGCCGCAAGGCATCGGGAGTTCGAATCTCCCCCTCTCCGTCTTTGGTGCGCCGAAGGCGGTCATTACCAAACAACATTCGAACTTTTAGATCATGCTAGATATACCGACTCAATATTGCGAATCGCTAAGCGGACATTTTTTGTCGCAACCTCTGAATGCAATTTCCAATGTCACTTTTTTGATAGCTGCTTTTCTTGCATATCAATACTTGCGCCAACAACCAGCTACCAGACTTTACATACTTCCAATTCTTTTAGGGGTAATCGGAATAGGTAGTGCATGGTGGCACACCACAAATTCTCATGTGGGCGATATTCTGGACACTTTCTCGATTGGCCTCTTTGTCTCCATCGTAGCGATTTTGCTTTTAACTCAAATTACAAGATCGAAAATAGTAGCCACCATATATTTTACCCTTCTTCTTGCTTCGGTCATAATAACGGAGCGGTTCCCCATACTAAATGACTCCTTGCCATACGTAATATTGCTAGGAGGTTTTGTGATTGCGGGGATAATTTATATAAAAAAGTTTCCGTCTGCCAAAGTAATCTTTGTTTCCGCGTCATTCACCTTTCTAACAGCAATAATATTTAGGAGCACAGATATTCTATTGTGCCCCCTGATACCCCTTGGAACCCATTTTCTATGGCACGTCCTCGTTGCAGGATTGGGATATCAGATCATTCTTATGTTGGCGCACGCAAAAAGTAAATAAGATTCACCGCTGCATGTCATGAGGAGGATTGCTGCGGCTGCGATGCCAAGTTCAATCCATTTACTCACGTAAATGTTTGGCTCGGGGTGAATGGCCGACGCGCTGTCAAAGATTTCAACGCTCCCAATCCATCACTTGTTTACTTGCTTGAATAAGCAAGTAGTTGCATGTGTTGACGCTCGGGCGACGGTCGATGGTATCCGACAGGGCGTCCGGCAAGCTGATATGTTTAATACAGATCAAAAACAGATGTGAGTATGGGCGAGGCGCCTTTGGAGATTCGGTAATAGACGTTGAGGCTCCGCTGGTCTTTCTCTAGGAATCCGACGCGTTCTAGCATTGTCAGATGTCTTGAAGTGGCGGGGAGGGAAAGTCGCACAAACTCCGCAATCTGCCCCACATGGGCCTCTTTCCTTGCGCGTAGAAAGTTTAGGATCGCCAAACGCCGTCGATTCGCCAGCGGCTTCAAAAGGTGTTCAATTCCAGCATCATTCATATCCGCATATCCGCATTATTTTCCTATTCAAGCAAATAAGCAAGTGCTGTCCAAGGGGAGTCCTTGGACAGATAATGTTTAAAAACGGCGCTTTTGTTATTTCGTGAAGGCCGTGTACTCTTTCGAGGATGGGGCAATCTGAACAACTTACGCAAGCTGAATATGATCGGCATATTGCAGAGGGAACGTTCCGTCTCGCCTTCGTCGGGATGTCCAACGTGGGCAAGAGCTATCGGGCGCAAGTGTTGCAGGACGAATGTGGTTTTTTCTGGTATCGGGTCGACCAGGAGATATTCCGATCACTCGGTTTAAAAAGTGAGGACGAAGTTGCCGCTTGGCTGGGCTTTCCCGACAGCCCTGATTATCATGACCGGGAACGCATATATTTGGAAGCGGAAGCACGCTACACGAAAGTCGATTTTCTGGACACGCACGGAAAGAACCTCGTCTTTGATACGACCGGAAGCATTATTCATCTCGATGACCCGACAACGATGTGGCTGAAGGAGAATTGTTTGATCGTCAACATCGACGCTGGCGATGATTCTTTGGAAACAATGATGCAGAAATTTGCCGAGAAACCCAAACCGCTCGTATGGAATGGTTTTTACGCTCCTAGAAATGGAGAAACGGAAAAGGAAACGCTCGCGCGCTGTTATCCAGCATTACTCTCCGACCGTCTCAAAAAATATCGCCGCCTAGCGCACATCACTATTCCAGTGAGAAAACTTTACGATAAAAATGGAGAAGCGACATTGCGCATCATTCGATCATATTTGAACGCGTAATGTTTCTTATGAGAATGATCAGCACAAGAGATGAATCGAAAGAGGAACGATCATACACTGATGTGCTCCTCGCAGGGCTTGCGCCTGATGGGGGATTGTATGTGCCTTCGGAGTACCCGCAATTCTCCCTTGAGGAACTGGAAAAACTCCGCCGTCTGCCGTACCGCGATATCGCCTTTGCGGTCAAGAAAAAGTTGGTACAGGGAGACATTCCCGACCGTGATCTGCATGCGCTCATTCATGCGGCATACTCGGAAACTGCGTTTGGAGATGTCGCGAGCGGCAACATCGTCCCTTTGATGAAGGTGGAGGATGGTTTTTATGTACAGCAGCTTTCGCTAGGGCCTACGGCTGCATTCAAAGACATGGCGCTTCTGGTGCTCGCGCAAGAGATGCAATATGAACTTTCGAGGCGCGGTGAGCACTTGACCATCCTCGGTGCCACGTCCGGCGACACTGGCTCTGCGGCAGAAGCGGCTTTCAAGGGGCTCGATCGGGTGCAGCTATTTATGTTGAGCCCGGAAAATGGAATGAGCGCTTTTCAAAAGGCGCAAATGGGGTCGTTCTCGGGCCAGAACATATTTAATGTAAGCGTCCGCGGCCGTTTCGATGATTGCCAGGATCTCGTAAAACGATTGAAGGGGCAGAAAGAATTTTCAAAGCTCGGCGCCGTGAATTCAATAAATTGGGGACGGATTTCCTCCCAAGTCCCATACTTTGTTTCCGGCTACCTGCAAGCAGTGCGCAGCGTAGGAGACCCGGTGGATTTTGCCGTATCCACTGGTAATTTTGGCAATGTGCTCTCCGGATATATCGCCAAGCGCATGGGTGTACCTATCCGACGTCTCGTCGTTGCCACGAATGAAAACGACGTGCTGGACAGACTCTTCAAGACCGGTGTCTACCGGCTGTCGCCCGCGCGCGTGACATCGAGTCCTTCGATGGACATATCCAAAGCGTCGAATTACGAGCGGCTGGTATTTGATGTGTTTGGCGGGGATTCGAAGAAGACAGCTGCTTACATGCAGGAGTTTGAAACCAATAAAAAGGTTGACCTCGCGGACTACGGAGTTGCGGTTAGCCAACTTCATAATCTCGGTTTCGAGAGTGGGAGTTCCACGCATGCAGATAGATTGGAAGCGATTCGGAGCGTGTATGCTAAAGCCAAGATCGTTATTGACCCACATACCGCCGACGGGGTGAGCGTAGGATGGCGCTGCAAGGACGTCAGCGAAGACGTGCCAATGGTCTGTATGGGTACCGCGCTGCCGGTAAAATTTGAGGACACTATCAAAGAAGCGCTCGGCTTTGTGCCGGAGCGGCCAGCAAGATTCGTAGGTTTAGAAGATACGCTTGCAGCCAATGCCTTTTACAGCATTGATGCGGATGCGGAGCAGCTTGGAAAGTATATTCGTGAACACGCCACTGAACGAGGCTAAATTTTGCCTTTATCTACTTTCTCGGCGCGAATGTGCTTTGAGAGTATTTTTCCATGCCCATCGAGTTCGTAGACGTATGCTTCACCGACGCCGATCTCAAGATCGGCGATCGCTTCGTCGGAGATGTTCTCAAGATATTTTACGATCGCGCGCAGGGCATTACCGCTCGAGACGATCAGTATACGTTTTCCGTCGGTAACATCAGGCAAAATATGCTCCGTAACATACGGTACGACGCGGGCATGGACGTCTTTGAGCGTTTCGCCCTCGGGGATTGCTTCGTCCCACCCACGTCGGATCCGCTGGAATTTCTCCTCGCCGACCTGCTCCTTGATCTGCCATTTATTTTTCCCCGTGAAGATACCGTAATCACGCTCCTTGATGGCGGGTTCGACAATGATCGGAATGCCACGAGCGCCGAGGCGATCAAGTATTATATCGAGTGTTTCGCTGCAGCGCTTCAGATCAGCAGTATACGCGCGATCAATAGCCAGCCCGCGCAACTGCTCGGCCGTCTCTGCCGCTTGCGCGCGGCCTTCTTCCGAGAGCGAAACATCCTGCCACCCGGTCCATTTGCCGAGCGCATTCCACTCGGATTTTGCATGCCGCACGAGGATGAGATGACCCATAATGGTCTATAGTATACTCGATGCGATGAAGCAGGAAACGGCGCTTAAGATATTGCAGACTGGCGCCAATGTCTTTCTCACTGGAGAGCCGGGGAGCGGGAAGACGCATACAGTGAACGCCTACGTGCGCTGGCTGCGGGAGCACGCGATCGAGCCCAGCATCTGCGCCTCCACCGGCATCGCCGCGACGCACATCGGTGGAAATCCATTCGTGGAGCGGTATCGGCATTCGGCGTGACCTCACCTCGTATGACCTTGACCACATTGCACAGAACAAACGAGTGGTGGGGCGCATAGGCAATGCGCGTGTGCTCATCATTGATGAAGTCTCGATGCTCTCTGCCGGCACCCTGTCGATGGTGGACGCGGTGTGCCGTGAAATTCGCCGCAAGAAGAAGGAGGCCTTCGGAGGTTTACAAGTCGTTTTGGTGGGGGATTTTTTTCAGCTACCCCCAATCGTTCGCGAAGGTACAAAGCTGCCACGACTCCTTCAAGGCGTCAGGGCCCCGACCTCTGCGTCGGGGTTTTCCTATCATTCTCCCGCATGGAGCGCACTGAATACGATACATTGCTATCTGCACGAGCAGCATCGGCAAGAAGATGCCGCTTTCCTCTCGGTACTCGCGGCGATCCGCTCGGGTCGCATTGATGAGGCATCGCGCGCGGCGCTTGCAGGACGCATGCCCGTCCGCGGCAGCTCGGCAGCAGATAGCCTTCCGCGCCTCTATGCACACAATGAAAACGTCGACCACGAAAATTCGGAGCGTCTCGCTGCGGTCGCAGGTGAGGCGCGCACGTTCGAGATGCTCTCGCGCGGGCCGGAGCGACTGGTGGAAACGCTCAAGCGCAGTTGTCTGTCACCCGAGCGGCTTTCGCTCAAGATCGGCGCGCGCGTCATGTTTACCAAGAACAATCCCGATCGCAGTTTCGCCAACGGCACCCTGGGAGAAGTGGAAGGATTCGCGGAAGACGGCACTCCGATCGTGCGCGGACTGCGCGGCAATCAGATCCATGTAGATTCGATGGAGTGGTCGATGATGGACGGCGCGAGAGTGCTCGCGCGTATCACACAGCTGCCACTGCGGCTCGCGTGGGCTATCACCATTCACAAGAGTCAGGGGATGACTCTGGACGCGGCGGTCATAGACCTCTCGCAAGCGTTTGAATACGGCCAGGGCTACGTGGCACTGTCGCGTGTGCGCTCGCTTGAGAACCTCCACCTGCTCGGCCTCAACGATCGCGCGCTGCAAGTGCATCCGGAGGTTGCGCGGCAAGATCGGGAATTCAAACTGCGCTCGGCTTCTGCGCGCAAGACGTTTGAAACAATGGCACGGGACGAGCATGAAAAACTTGCGCGAAATTTCATCGTCGCAAGTGGCGGGAGGGAAAAGGTTCAAAAGGTGGAACCACAGCTGCTGTCGCGTATCGATAAGCTTCGTCAAACATTTCCCAACGCTGGTAAGCCGTGGAACGAAACTGACGACGCACTCCTCAAACAAATGTTCTCCGAAGATAAACACCAAAAAGAGATGGCCAAGCAGTTCGGCCGCAAACCAAGCGCCATCCACGCACGCCTCGGCCACCTCGGCCTCGTAGAAGACTACTGGGCCAACAGGCGAAAAGCGGAAGCGGTAGGCAAAAATTCAAGAGGTGTCGCCTCTTGAATTTCAGGGAATCAATAGATGCCGGGGATGAATTTGTATGGCGTGGCCACCGTATACGGAGTATACAGAGGATTGCTGTATGCCATGAAATTATCTTCGCGCTCGGCGCGGATCCAATAGAGGAAGAAATACATCAGGATCGCGAGCGATTGCACACCGGCCGCGAGCCCCACCAATTCGGTGACGAAAAACATCGACACTTCGAGCGAATAGCTCGGGTGCCGCACCACGCTATAGAACCCGCTCGTGCGCACACCTTTATCCGCCATCAGATCGAAGAGGATGCCGAGGTTGAAGATAGAAAGCATATACAGCACATTGAAGAGAAGTCCGAGGGAGAGCATGAGGGATTGCAAGGGACCTCCCGTGATGATCGGATCCAGACCCGTAAAGGATGGGATCATATGCCAAATGATGACGCCAAAGAGGGGGTAGCAAAAGCCGTTGGTCAGCCAGCCAGTCACGGTAAAATCGAGATTCCGAATATATTTTCCCCAGAGAATGCTTACCACGGAATAACCGTAGCCGATGAGGACGCCGATCACCGTGAGCGCCCAGACGATGAGTTTCATTTGCTCGAACCAGGCTTCGCGAGAGGGCGCGGGGAATCCGATCGCGCTGGCGGACTGTATATCGGCAAGCAAAAATCCCCACAGTGTCCAGGCGAATGCGTACACGATGATGAGATGGAGCGCCCAGAGTAAGAACCCGCGTTTGAATGATACCGTTTTCACCGCGCTCTTGCCTTTGTATGAGATTGAGCGCCAGAAATCAGCAATAGGTGAGCGGTGGATCACCGCAAGGTACCCATAGTAGGTGCACGCGACCAGCGCCCACGCATAGGGGAGTATCAAATCGGCGAGAGGATAGAGGTACTGCTCTTGTCCTAAGAGGTGTTTCGACAGGTACGCCAGAATGTACACGACAAGGTACAGAGGCATTTTTGTCATAAACCACGAGAATGGAATACCCGCAGCCACCTGTACAAGCCACCAAAGGGAGGTTTTGGGGAGGGGAATGCGACGCACGCGCTCACCCAGAAATATAAATGGTGAACCTTTTGCCTTCCGATACAGCGCAGCGTATCCGAGGAGCGCGAGCAGGATCACTCCCACTTCTACGGAAGAAAGTGTGTAACTGCGGTACACGGTCGCTTGCGTTGCAAATCCAAATTCACCCGCGACCAGTCCACCCACGTCCCCCATGGAGGCAGGGACCTGAACAATCGAGCGGTGCTGCTCTACCTTGACGATCTCCACCTGCCCGAGCGATTTGCGATCGCGGTACACACTCAAGTACGTGTTTGTTGTCATGCCGAGGTCTGATCCCATGCTGATGTACCACGTGTCGCCTTCGCGCGAAATGATACTCTGCCTCCCGAGTGGCCACCGCATGGCCGAAGGATCGATAGAAATAAGTGCAGAATTTTCCGACATGCTTTCAACGCGTGCCTCGCCGATCGGCACCTTCCAATCAGGGTTGAACCGATAGAGTGGAACGGTGCTGCCGGGTGATAGCGTGCGCACGTCGCCCCTCACCACAGCGTGCGACGCATCTATGGTCTGCACCACGTCGAAGTGCCGCGTGGCGAGGGCGTGAATGGGCGCCAGAATAAGCAGTACGAAAAAGAGCAAAAATGCGATCTCGTAGAGTACGGCGCACGCCGCATTGACGGTTTTCATACCCAATTGGTTCTTACTATGCACTACATTGCGCGGCGCGTCATCTTCTTTGCACCTTCATCTTTCCACGTATACTGTGCAGTATTATTTATAGAATTTTCAATCTATGAATCGAGTCGTGCATTTTGAGATCCACGCCACTGACGTGGCGGCGATGAAGAAGTTTTATTCCGATGTGTTCGGATGGGAGATGCAGCAGATGGGTGGCGAGTACAGCAATTACGTCCTCGTCATGACTGGCCCTGGCCCCGATGAAATGGCGAAGGGCGTAAAAATGGAAGATCTTGGCATCAACGGCGGTATGATGACGCGCAATGCCGCGAAGGCTCCGGAGGGCGTAGGTCCCAACGCTTTCGTGTGCATCGTCGGCGTCGACAATATCGACACCTATTATGACAAAGCCAAAGCTGCGGGAGGCATCGTGGCGATGGATAAAATGGACGTGCCACACGTCGGCAAGCTCGCCTACTTCAAAGACCCCGACGGCAACCTCTTCGGCATCATCCAGCCCGAGAAAATGTAATCCGAGCGTTATGCTGCACGAGTGTACGACTACAAGATCATTCTTGGTTTGATTGCCAGCATTGTCGGGATCATCGGCTACATTCCATACTATCTCGACATACTGCGGGGTACTACCAAGCCGCACCCTTTTACGTGGATCGGATTTGCCCTTATATTAGGCATCGCGTTTCTCGCACAGCTTTCAGCAGGCGGTGGGCCAGGTGCCTGGGTCAACGGTGTAAGTGTGATCGGCGTGCTCGGCATCGCGATCCTCGCCTTCTCAAAAGGTGAACGGGACATTACTGTTTTCGATTGGATTTGTTTTGCGGGAGCACTCGTGGGTATCCTACTCTGGCGGCTGACCAATGATCCGCTCTCCGCGGTCATCATCATTACCATCGTCGACCTGATTGCTTTTGCGCCGACCTGGCGCAAAACGTACCGAAAACCACATGAAGAAACGACAAGCCTTTATGTTTTGGGTGAGCTAAAATATCTCATCAGTCTCTTTGCACTCGCTTCGTTCAACCTCACCACGGCGCTATTTCCCATCTCAATTATTATCACCAACGCGCTATTTATAGTAATTCTTCTCTTACGCCGACGGCAACTTGCATTGTGAAATACGGTTTGGTACTATCGCTGTAGCTTAGTCAGAAGTATTAAGAGTGCGGTTAGGGCTCCGTCCCGTTTGACCCGCCAGCAACCTATCCCGAGTACATCGAGGGACAAGGTGCTCTCCGGGCCCTTACGGGAAGATACCTACGAAAAGATCTCCCGCGTTGGGAGATTTTTTCGTTGTGCTTTTCCTCCCGAGGCGGATTTGCCTCCGGCGGATGTTCTTTGAAAACGGTGGGGAACATAAGCCCTCCGGTGAATCTCATTAATTCATCGTGGGACACAGTGTTCCTCAATCAGCATAATATGAGGTTGACCATGCCTGATCGTTACGCTTCTCTTCCAACATTGGCCCAGCAGGCAGCGAAGACCATGGGACCGATGCGCAGGCGACCGCCGAGCCAGGCGATTGCTGTTTTTACGTACCCTGAGGGTCTTTGCCTTCAGCTTGTTGACTTGAACACCTCGGAACCGCTTTGGGGCGTCGGGGTGGCAGCGAATCGCGCACTCAGCGACGATGATTTCGTCGAAGCTCTGACAGAACTCCTGAGCTATTCGGAGGAACGGGACCTTGAGCAGTTCGCGTTCAAGCTCGAATTGCTTGAGTCCGGGCGTTGGCATTGGGTCCATTGGAACATCCGCCAGCAGGGGAGGAATATGCTCTGCGGCCGTAATATTCAGAGTGAGCCTGTGTAGGCCATCCGGTCTAACTTCGATAAAGGGCGCCTTCCATTCGGGCGCCTTTTTGATTTGTTTTATGCTACTATGCAGCCCAATGGCGAAGCGGAATTTTCGGGAGCTTTTGGGGAGGCAGTGGGACCAGGGGAAATTCCTCTGCGTGGGGCTTGATAGCGATCTTGAGAAGATCCCTGTATCGGTGCGCACGGGCGATGCGGGGCAGACGATTTTTGCGTTTAATCGCTCCCTCGTGGACGCCACGTACGACTTGGTGGGTGCCTACAAGCTGAACAGTGCATTTTATGAGGCCCACGGCGATGGGCGCTTCACGGCACTGCGAGAAACGATCCTCCATATAAAAAAAGTCGCACCTGATGTGCCCGTTATTTTGGATGCGAAGCGCGCCGACATCGGCAATACCAACGCTGGCTACGTCGAATCCATGTTTGGATATCTGGATGTCGATGCTATCACCGTACATCCCTACATGGGGCGCGAATCACTCCAGCCTTTCCTCGATCATGGCGGAAAAGGGATCTTCGTTTTATGCCGCACGAGCAATCCGGGAGCGGGCGAGTTTCAGGATCTCGAGATTGAAGGACAACCTCTGTATCAAGTCGTCGCGCAGCACGTCGCGCATGAATGGAACACGGCGGGCAATTGCGGCCTCGTCGTCGGTGCGACCTACCCAGAAGAATTAGGAGCAGTCCGAAAGATCGCTCCCGACATGCCCATACTCATCCCCGGTATCGGTGCGCAGCATGGCGATCTCGCGAAATGCGTCGCTGCTGCAAAGAATGCGCAAGGGAGGGGTTTCATCATCGCGATCGCGCGGGCGATTATTTTTGCTTCGTCTGGCGCTGACTACGCCGAGGCGGCGCGCCGGAGTGCACAAACGTTCGATGGCGAAATCCGAAAATTAATGTAGAATGTTTCAAATTATGAACGAAGCCGAAGTATTGCAAATAATCCAAAATGTCGGCGCATTTCGTACCGGTCATTTCGTTTTCAATTCGGGCTTGCATGCCGGTACGTATGTCAACAAAGACGCTATCTATCCGCATGTCGGCTACGTCTCGCAGCTTTCCCGGGCTATGGCGGAAAAGTTCAGAGAGGACAACGTCGAGGTAGTGCTTGGTCCCGCCAACGGGGCCATCATTCTTTCCACTTGGACAGCGCATCACCTCACCGAAATGCTGGGGAGAGAAGTATACGGCGTCTATGCCGACAAAGATGGAAATGGAGGATTCATCATCCGCCGTGGCTACGACAAAGTGATCGCGGGCAAACGCACTCTCATTGTGGAAGATCTGACGGCGACCGGCGGCTCGATCAAAAAAGTCGTCGAGGCGGCGCGTGCGGTAGGCGCTGATGTCATTGGCGCGATCGCCATCTGCAATCGGGGCGGCGTCACGAGGGAAGCTGTCGGCAATCCACCGCGCTTTGAAGCGCTCGTCGACCTGCACTTGGAGCAGTGGCCGGCGGAGACATGCGAGCTTTGCAGGCGCGACATTCCCGTCAATATCGATGTGGGTCATGGCAGGGAATTCTTGGCGAAGAAAGAAGGAAAAGGCAAGTAGTGTATACTGGACGATGGTTGTTATTTATTAACCTTTAGAGTGCAAAACTACGTATGAGTAAAACAGCATGGATAGGGATTATAGCGATCATTATCATAACTGCGGGCGCGTATTGGGTATGGTCTTCCTCGCAAATGTCCCCCGTCGATCAGGGTGCCGCGTCTTCGGCATTGCCAGCGATGGGCGAGCAGGGCGCCGCCCCAAGCCCGAGCGGCAGCGGCGCTGCATCGGATATGTCAGCACAGGCGGGCCCTGCCACTGGTGTGGCCATGTCGGCAACGGTCATGTATGACGGCAAAATGTTTTCACCAGCGGAGGTTACGATCGCCAAAGGCGGAATGGTAACCTTCGTGGATAGTGCGGGAAGCACCATGTGGATCGCTTCTGCCATGCACCCTTCACACACTGCTTATGACGATACCAATAGACAGGAGCACTGCGCGGCGGGGTACAGTGGCACCGCACCGCTTGATCAATGCAAACAAGGCAGCACATACAGCTTTACCTTCGACAAGGTGGGCACGTGGGGCTACCATGATCACATGAATGCGACGGCATTTGGTAAGGTCATCGTTCAATAACGTATCGCTATGAAGCGCGACCACGCCAATCTCGTTTTACGTGCGGGGTTGGCTTTCGCGTTCCTCTACCCACCCTTGAACGCTATCTTCGACCCAAATGCGTGGATAGGCTACTTCCCGCACTTTATGCGAGGTGTCGTGCCCGACCCTATGCTGTTGCATAGTTTCGGCATTGTGGAGATCGTGCTCGCCCTGTGGATCCTGTCGGACTGGAAAATATTCTGGCCGTCTGCCGCAGCCGCACTCATACTACTCACCATCGTCTTTTTTGGATGGAATGATCTCCAAGTATTATTCCGCGATCTCTCGATCGCCTCGATCGCGCTCGCGCTCGCGCTGCAAAATTATCCCGGTGCATTTCGGAAAAAAATAACGACTGCCTGATATGGAATGGCCAGATGAACTCAATCTCAAACTACACGCAGCGCGCGCGCTTCGCTATGGTGAGAATCCGCATCAGGAGGCCGCCCTCTACCTCGATCCTTCGAGCGATCGGCCGGGTGTCGCCCGCGCTCAGCAGGTGCAAGGCAAAGAGCTAAGCTACAACAACATCGCCGACGCCGACGCCGCATTCGAGTGTGTAGCTGAGTTCTCAGAGCCCGCGGTGGTCATAGTGAAGCATATGAACCCCAGCGGCGTCGCAATCGCATCATCTGATCCTAAAAACCCGCAAGGCGACGCCTTGCGGGTTTTACGAGATACATACCTGAGGGCACTTTCCTGCGATCCCGTCTCCGCCTTCGGTGGAATCGTAGCACTCAACCGTGAGCTTGATGCGGCAACAGCGCAGGAGCTTGTAAAAATTTTCCTTGAGGTTGTGATAGCGCCAACGGCCAGCGATGATGCGATGAAGGCGTTGGCTGCCAAACCGAATGTGCGTGTCTTGATAGCAGGCGACATGCCCGATCCAGCGAAACAAGAGCGGGTAGTAAAATCAATTGCGGGAGGGTTTCTCGTGCAAACGTCTGACTGCAATATGTTAGCAGGAGAACTCACAACAGTCACTAAGCGTGCGCCGACCGAGCAAGAAATGGCCGACATGAAATTCGCATTCACCGTGTGTAAACACGTAAAATCAAACGCGATCGTGTATGCGAGGGGCGGGGCCACAGTGGGCATTGGGGCAGGACAGATGAGCCGCATCTATTCAGCCAAACTCGCCGCCCTCAAAGCCTCCGAAAACCTAGAGGCCTCGCCTCTAGGTTTGAAGGGTGCGGTCATGGCCTCTGACGCCTTCATGCCCTTTCCCGATTGTGTCGAAGCCGCGGCCGAAGCAGGCGCAACAGCCATCATCCAGCCCGGCGGCTCGCTGAAAGACCAAGACTCGATAGACGCCGCCGACAAGCACGGCATGGCAATGGTATTCACCGGCATCCGCCATTTCCTGCATTAAAAATCAGAAGACCGCCTCGCGAGGAGAATCGACCTTCCGATCCTCCTGCCGCGACGGCGGTCAGCTTGCCTCGAGGGCCAACTCTGCGTTGGCGCGGTGCAACAGCACGGAAGCGAACTCATCAGGGGTCATGTTTGCCGGAATTTCGGTAGCCGAGACGCAAAAAATGCCTCCGAGCACATCGTAAAGGTATGCCACTTTCGAGCAAGCTCGGCAATACAATGTCCACCGGTGTCCGTTGAGGGCTTCTTGCTTACGCCAGAAGCGCATTCCGCACCCACACTCGCACGTCAAGGCGTACCGACGCCCCCGAATGGCCATGAAATCGCTAACGGATGAGCTGCTATTCCCTACGGAAAGAACTGCTTGACCCATGCCCCTACTCCTTTGCTTCTGGGTTACACACACGATACGGCAATGGCGGAGCTTGGAGAAGTTTTCGTTCATAATTGACAATTTTATATCAATTTGTTATAATTCTAACGATGAGAACCATCAGCCAGGCGGTGGAGGAGATTATTGGCCGGTCGCCTTTTTATATGGAGGCTATAGCGGAGGGGATTGCCAATAATGCTCAAATTGCACGCAAGATTAAGCCGGATGTAGAAAAGCGCCTCTACGAAGAGGTATCGGAAGCAGCGATCGCGATGGCGCTCCATCGCATGGCAAAAAATATTCAGCGGCCGCAATATGGCGCCCGTTTTCTGAAGCGTGTCAGCGACATCACCGTGCGTTCGAATCTCGTCGAGTTCTCGCTTCCGCACTCGTCCGATATTTTGCCGACGTTCGAAGCGGTGGCGAAGAGTGCCGAGCTGCGAAAGGAATTGTTTTTCAATCTTTCGATCGGACTGTACGAGATCATCGTTATTGCCAATGTGGAACTCGTAGCCGACATCGAAAAGGCCCTCGGACGCATCATTGGTGTGCGAAAAACAGAGAATCTCTCGGCCATCACCATGCGCCTGCCGGAGGAAAGCTTGAGCGTGCCGGGAGTGTACTATCCAATATTGCGAGCGATCGCGCTGGAGGGCATAAGTTTCGTCGAGGTCATGTCGGTGCGGACAGAGTTTAGCATCCTCTTCGACAACAAGGATGTCGACCGCGCGTTTTCGGTGATCAAACGAATTACGTCTTAAATCTCGCTCGTGACTTTGCGTAAGAAGAGGTAGATGTCCTCCAGCGCTTTCACGGCATCGCCGGCGGCGATGTTGTTTTGGTGATACAGACCATCCGTACAATCTCCTGCGGCCCAGACTCTCTGGTGCGACGCGCGCTGCGTTTTTGGGTCAACGACGATCTGGCCGATCTTATTTTTTACCAATGTGTCGCCCACCCACGCGGTGTTGGGCAGAAGTCCGATCTCGACGAAAATCCCCTCCACTGCCAAAGTCTTTTCAACTCTATCCTTTCCGCCGGAGGCGGATCCGCCTCCGGCGGAGTAGCGAAGTGCAGTCACGAACTGCTCTCCAATGACTTCGACAGGCACTGCATTCATGACCGCTTTCATATTGGGATGCGCGAGTGCGGCTGCGACCGATATTTCATCAGCGCGGAATGTGTCGGTGCGATTGAGAAGTGTAACTGTTTTGCAGTACGCGAGGAGTTGCAACGCCGTTTCGAATCCAGCGTTGCCGCCGCCAATCACCGCAACATCCTTGCTCTCAAAGAGCGGGCCGTCGCAGGAGGCGCAGTAGGTAAGGCCCTTTTGGTCGAATTGCGCTGCCCCGGGGACCTCAAGCTTGCGCCGCGTTGCACCACTGGCGATGAGCGCTGTCTGCGCCTCCACCTTTTCGCCCTTGGCCGTCATGACCTCGACGCGATCGTCAAATGTTGTAAGCGCGATCGCGCGGGTACCACGGTTGATATCCAGGATTTTGCCCGCGTACGCTTCTACGTGGTTCTTCAAGTTATCTGCCAGATCAGCGCCCGAGATAGCGGACGTACCAACCCAATTTTGAATCTCGGAAGACACAGCACTCTGCCCGCCCCAATCCTCGACGATGAGAGCGGTTTTCAGCTGCTTGCGCGCGGCATACACGGCTGCGGCTGCGCCGGCAGGGCCGCCACCGATGATTACTAAATCATGCATAGTTCGTAGATTGTAGAACGTGGAACGTAGTAATAAAAGACAATGTAAGTCCGTATTCTACTACGAACTACGCACTACGAACTACGTACTATTTTCTCCGAAGGAAGGAAGGAAGGCCTCCCCAATTATCCTCCTCATCCTCTGCCGCAGCCACTCGCGCCTGCTCCTTCGGTGCCTTGTTCTTGTCTGTCGCATCTATCGTCACAGCGTCAATTATTTTCCGCGGCTCTTCATGTTTTACTCCACGGTCACGCGCCGCAATCGGCGGAACGTCTTGGTCCTTCTTGGCTGCAATGCGCTGGGCGGGGGTAAAGAGGGACGCGCGCGTAGACCCCTCGGGGAAGCCGGTGGCGATGACCGTCACGCGTACCTCACCTTTCTTGAGCGATTGGTCTACAACAGCGCCAAAGATGACCTTGGCTTCTGGGTCTATCGCCTCCGTAATCACATTGGCGGCGTCTTGCACTTCAAGCATGCCCAGGTCCTCGCCGCCAGCCACGGAGAAAAGCACACCCTTGGCTCCGGTGACGGAGACCTCCAAGAGAGGTGAATTGATGGCGTTGCGAGCCGCGATCTCCGCGCGCTTTTCGCCGATCGCCGTGCCGATGCCCATGAGCGCACTTCCCGCATTATGCATGATGGCGCGTACGTCGGCGAAGTCCACATTGATGATGCCTGTCTGCGTGATAAGGTCGGAGATGCCCTCGACCGCCTGTTTCAAAATGTCGTCGCACATCGCAAATGCATTTTTAATACCGGTGTCGCGGCTTACGATCGCCAGCAATTTGTCATTGGGGATCACAATAAGTGCGTCCACCGCTTTGCGCAGATCGAGCAGTCCTTGCTCCGCGAGCCGCATGCGTTGCGCGCCTTCAAATGCAAAGGGTCGCGTAACGACGCCCACGGTGAGCGCGCCCAATTCGCGCGCGATCCTGGCGACCACCGGCGCGGCACCGGTGCCCGTGCCACCGCCCATGCCGCAAGTGATGAACACCATGTCGGAACCTTTGAGTGCCTCTTGAATCTCCTCGCGCGTTTCATCTGCCGCTTGCTTGCCGACCTCCACATTCATCCCGGCGCCGAGTCCGCGGGTGAGGGTTTTGCCAATGTGGATCTTGCGCTTCGCTTTGGACTTGTGGAGGTCTTGCGCGTCGGTATTTACGGAGATGAAATCCACACCCTCCACATGTGTCGTCACCATGTGATTGACCGCATTGCCGCCCGAGCCCCCTACGCCGATGACCCGTATCCGCGCAAATGACTCGACATCGGGCTTTACCTGTTTTGACATTGCGGCCATCTTAACACAGTAGGGAAAAGGGCAAGGTTGACAAACTTCAGCAAATAATACATTGTGCTTTAGGAGGTGCACCATGCCATACGACGTGAAAGAGGCCTTCCGAGGTGCCAGGCGATGTCGCGTCATCGTAAAAACCACCGCAAACTGTTACATTGTCGAGACTGAAGGAGGTGAGAAGGTTAACATAGAGACGAAACTTCCTGATGTGCAAGCTGGACACACGGGTTTTTTGATAACCTACGATGGCCAGTTGGTGTTTGTTCGACAACCCTATATGTAGAATGCCAACAGTCGTAAACGGCATCATAAGCCGCTGCGCAAAGGGGAGCAACGGCTACTCCGGCGCCGCGGCTTTCTCTTTTTGTACATCGGACACATACATGCAAATCTACCTATAGGCACAATTGCATGGGGAACAAAGGGGTTTACGAAACCCCTTTAAATTCAAGAGGCGACACCTCTTGAATACTTACGGCAGCAACGATCGGATTCCTTTTTTAACCGAATCCCATCCGCCGCCCAAAATCTCGGCGAGGCTCGAAGTGCGGCCGCTCATGTCTTCAGCATATGCCCAGCGGCACAGGCCCGCCGCGACCGCCCATGTGGCGTCCACCGTGGAGGCGCGTGCGAGAAGGCCGATCTGTCCTGTCTGCGAAGGAAGCTTCATGACGGCGCGGGCTACTTCGGAGGCGGAGGTGAGCCCTGATCCGCCGCCTGTGATGACGACGCCAGCGGGCAGGAGGCGCTGACGACCGATGGATTTCAAATGCGCGTTGACGAGGGTGAACATCTCCTTCAATTTCGTGCTCACGAGCGAGTCCATTTTCCTGCTCGGAATATCGCTGCCGGTCACCGCGCCACGCTTAAGCTGCTCGGCTTCGGGAAGTGGCACCTGAAATGAGAGCGCGATAGAATTGGTGACGTCTGCCGAGCCGGTGGGGAACACCTTTACCGAGACGGGGACGTCGTTGTCAAACACCACGATCGAGAGCGTTTCGGCGCCGATATTTGCCAAGACGACACCCGCCATCTTCTGCGCCTTGGTGAGCGTGACCAAAGAGGCGGCAAGCGGGGAAGCCATGACGTCGTCCACTTCCACACCGGACGACTCCACTGCCTGGATAAGGTCGTCGTAATGTTGCGAGAGCATGGTGATCACAAGGGTGTTTACGGTGAGCTTGGTGCCTTGTAGCCCGACGGGCTGTCCCAATACGGGCTGGCCGTCGATCCTGTATTCGAGCGGTATTACGTGAATAACCTTTCGGTTCACGAGCCGTGATGAAGCCTGTTTTTGGCTCTCGCTCTTGGCGCGCTCAATTGCGGCGTCAGTGACGATACCGCCGAATGCGGTAAGGGAGACAGCGCCGCTTGAGCGGATCTCGTCGAGTCCCACGCCACCCACCCCTACGCGTGCATGTCGTACCCGCTGTTTAGCCGCCACTTGCGCTCGATGGAGCGCCTCCCGGACGGATTTGGTCGCCTCATTCACGTCTATGATATATCCGTGCCGCATTCCCTTGGAGCTTGCGGTGCCGGTGCCGATGATGTGCATAGGGGCGGCAGGCGTTTCGGTCGTCTCCCCGGGTGCACAAATAACGACCTTGACGTGATACGTGCCGATATCAATACCCGTGTAGATTTTTTTTGCCATGACCCGCAAGGCCAAGAAATTCTTAGCCACGCGCCCTATTCAGAGATCGAATGCGTGCAGAATTCTCGCTTCCTCGCGCTCCATTGTACGCCCATGTGGGAGGCCCTTCAAATGCAATAGACCGTGGACAAAGAGAAGTGCGAGGCGCGCTCGCACCGATACGCCGTATGTGTGCGCTTCACGCGCCGAGGCCCGCGCATTCAGGAACATTTCGCCCTCGGTACGTGAAAGGGGGAACGAAAGGACATTGGCGGCGTATGTTTTTCTCCGATGCTTCTTGTTGAGACGGCGGGCGAGACTATCACCACAAATAACGAGCGAGAGTTCGTAGCGCCCTCCGAGCGCCGCGCACTTCATTTTTTCGAACGGTAGGCGCGGCCACGGGCCGCGCAGGGTAATTTTGATATCGGTAGTTCGCATTAACGAGCGATCGGCGTCCCTTCACCAAACGAAGGTTTCGGAGTGCTGCTCTGCGGGTAGTTGCCCCTGCGCGCTGGCTCGGCGACTTTGCCTTCCTTTACCAGCTGGCGATATTCCGCGCGCCTTTTGAGCATTTTGAGTGCGCGCTTTTTCTTTACCTTTTTTGAGGCGTCACGGGCAAAATAGCGCCGCGCGCGCAGTGTCTTGACCAGTCCCGCGCCCTGCACCTTCCGGCTGAATTTCCGGATTGTTGCCAGCGGATTTTCATTGCCGCTTTTGATCACCTCTGCCTGTGTCGTCATGTGCGGGAAATCTACCACGTGCAGGCCCTTAGGGCAAGACTTTGCCTCGGCATAAAAGAAAAAGCCGCCCAAGGCCGCCCGAGAATATTTCCCCGGAGCAACCTTGAGCGACCTTGCGGCAGCGTGACGGACCTGCGTCACGCTGCCCAGTTTTTCACCAAAAGTTCGGCGATCTGCACCGCGTTGAGCGCCGCCCCTTTGCGCAAGTTGTTGGCGACGACCCACAGGTTGAGCCCATGTGGCACGGTCGGATCGCGCCGGAGTCGACTGACATACACCTGATCACGATCTTCAAGTTCGATCGGGGTCATGTACCCTCCGTTGGAGCGGTCGTCAAAAAGCTGCACTCCCCGGAAGGCCGATAGGGCTGCACGTGCCTCCTGCTCGCTGACCGGTGCTTCGAATTCGACATTCACAGCCTCGGCGTGCCCGATGAATACCGGCACCCGCACGCAAGTGGCGGTGACGACAATGCTGGGGTCGAGGATCTTCTGCGTCTCGACCGCCATCTTCCACTCCTCCTTTGTATCGCCGCCGTCCATGAAGACATCGATGTGCGGGATGACGTTGCAAGCGATTGGCTTGGTAAGGGCACTCGGCTTGAATTCATGACCATGGTGGTAGTCTTCGAGCTGGTCGTGCAATTCCTCCATCGCCGCGCGGCCGGCACCAGAGACCGATTGGTAGGTTGCAACGACGACCCGCTTGATGCGGGCGATGTCATGGAGCGGCTTGAGCGCCATCACCATCTGGATCGTCGAGCAGTTCGGGTTGGCAATGATACCGCGCCGCTTGTAGTCGGCGATCGCCTCGGGATTTACCTCCGGGACGACCAGCGGCACGTCGAGCTCCATCCGCCAGCGCGACGTGTTGTCAATGACGACGGCACCCGCTTTGGCAGCGATGGGTGCGAACCAATCGGACACTTTTGCTCCGGGTGATGAGAGCACGATGTCGATGCCCTTGAAATCGAATCCCTTGAGCGCCTGCACGGTGAGCTCGTCAGCGCCGAACGGCACTTTCTTGCCCACTGACTCCGGCGATGCCAGTGCGACGACCTGGTCGGCGGGGAAATTGTGCTCGGCAAGGATGCCCAGCATCTCGCGGCCGACATTGCCGGTCGCGCCAACGACGGCGATACGGTATCCCATCTCTTGATTTCCTTCTGCGAGTTGAGGAAGGATGTATACAGAAGAACATCCCACGCAACCCTATCAAATATATGAGCGCTCGTATAATGCCACAGGAAACGTCACGCCTTCAAGGGCTCATTTACATCCGCACTTCGCTCTTCCACGCTCCCACGCGCTTACGCTTCAGATAGCTGGGAAGTTCGGAGAGCAGCACTGCTTCCTGCGAATTCGTCGCGACTTCACGCACCAAGATGGTACCCTCAACCGCTTCTTTGTGTCCCATGATCAGGATGTAGGGAGTAGCATGGGTGCGCGCCGCAGCCATTTGTTCACCGATGCGCTCATGCCAGAGTCCATGATGCACAGGGATACCGGCCACCCGCAAGCTCTCGAGCGCAGGCAAGGCGCGCCTTCGCGCCTCATGTCCAAGATGAGCGAAATACATGAGGGGGATTCCCCGCGCAGGCTGCCTCAAACGCTGCGCGCCTCGACTCTCACAGTGGATCGCGATCATTGCAGCCGGGTATGGCGCACGCGCAAAGCGTGACATGAGAGGGTCAAAGCGACCGCCAAAGGCGATTATGGTATGTGCACCACTCTCAGGATCCACAGAAGCAATCTCAAACAACGCATGCGTCCAACAATCGCGGCTGCCCAATATCTGTCCATTGAGCTCATACGGCAGATCAGCCTTCTCGAGGTATTCTAAGAGGTCCCAAAATCTGCGGCGCTCGTCTTCGGTGAGATACTCCATCGCCTGCGGCGCGCGAGATACAGCTGGGTGTCCGCGCTCGATGAGCTGTACGAGCGTCCCCAAGGGATCGAGCGTTGCGCGCGGACGCAAGGTCGGCGAGATTGATTCGATATGCTTGCGTAGGTACAGACCGACATCACGTACATAGCGACTGCTCGATTCCACAGCACCCATGTTGTTGATCGAGAGTATGCGCGCCTCGACACCCGCTTCTTTCACTATAGCGCTCGCAGCGGTGATGAGGAGCGCCTCGGCGATAGCGCCGGGAATGCCGGCGGCGTGAAGCTCGAGCGAAACGCCCGCAGAAGTGCTCGTGGAGAGTGGCACCACTCGCCAGGCGAGGAGTGCGCGCCCAGCAGTCGGCGCGGCCAAAAGCAATCGTCTTGCGGCGGAGGGCAGTGTGCGCTCTTCACGGCGCGCGAAAGCGATCTCCGAATCAGGTTTTGCACCCGGAGGTAGGGCTCTTCGCACGCCGCCTTTCACGCGCGGCAGCTTATCAAGCGCCTCAAAGCCGTAGTGTTCTGCGATCTCGGTCGCGGCACCGAGAAAGGCAGCGGTACTTTGGTATGGCGAACTCTTCAGGCGTATCATAAAAATTTCACTGATACCGAGTCACTCCCGGCAAGATCTCAAGAGTATCGAGTGGGTAGAGACGCAAGAACACGCGCCCAACGATATTTGCGCGCGGCAGTGTGCCCCACAAACGTGAATCGTATGACACCTTTCTATTGTCTCCGAGAACAAAATAGTGATCATCGGGCAGTGTGATCATCATGCCAGTTGCGCCTCCCATATCCTGCGGGTCTACGTAGGGTTCGGAAAGCGTAAAGCCGTCGGGGTATTCGGCGTTGGTGATGACGACGCTCGTCCCTGCTACCTTGACCGTGTCGCCCGGTAGTCCGATGACCCGCTTGATCAGGGTCTCGCTGCGATTTTGCGGCAGCGTAAAGATGACGACATCGCCACGCTGCGGATCGCTCACCGGTACGCAGGGCACTTCGATGTCGATGAGAGGAATGGATGGCAGGCAGAGCCCATACGAGAGGCGATCAACGATGAGATAGTCGTGATTTTGGAAGGTTGGCTCCATAGAAGGGCCAGCAACGAGGTATGGTGCTGCAATGAAGAAGCGCACGAAGAGCGCAAGCCCCACCGCAGCGATCGTATAGAGAAAAAGCGAGCGATCGGAACGTGTATCAATACCTTTGGAGGTCTCCGGTGACACTTCTTGCATCACTGGATCAGTCATGTCAGCACATTCTACTCTTCGCGTGGCGTTGACACCAAGCTTTTGCGATGTCGCATCGCAAAAGAGGTATCAAGTATCAGGTATCAAGTATCAAAATCCCATTTTTTTATTTGATACTTAAAAATTTGATACTTGTTTGGTACTTGATACTTGTGATTTGATACTTTCTTCTCGCACCATGCTAGCATGTGCGAGTATGGCATGGGTAATCGTGGGGCTAGGCAATCCCGGAGAGGAATATCAGCGCACGCGGCACAATGCTGGGCGCATGGCACTCGCGTTTTTCGCACGCGCCAATGATTTTTCCGATTGGAAGGAGGATAGGAAGAACAAAGCGACCGTCTCGAAGGGCAATGTGGGGCGGACGCTCGTTGCACTCGTGGCTCCGGACACGTTTATGAATAAGTCAGGCGGCGCGGTCGGCAAGTATGTAAAAAGTTCGAAGGCTGCCGAGCACATGGTTGTCGTATACGATGACCTAGACCTGCCACTTGGGACGATGAAGCTCTCATTCGACAGGGGCTCGGGCGGTCACAAGGGACTTGAGTCGGTAATGCGCGCCGTCAAAACCAAAAAATTCGCGCGGGTGCGGATTGGCGTATCACCGTCGACAGCGACAGGGAAGCTCAAGAAACCTTCGGGTGAAAAAGAAATACTTGATTTTATTCTCGAGAAGTTTAGATCATCTGAGATGGATGAATTGAAGCAAGTCTTCAAGCGCATGAGTGAAGCGCTCGAAACGATCGTGCTCGAAGGACCACAGATGGCGATGAATCGTTTTAATCCCGACGCAAAGTCGGGACCCCGACCGTAGCGTCGGGGCTACCCCACAGGCTTGAGTGTCATTCGTCGCTCTTTCGGCTCAAAGAGGGTAATCAAAAACGGATACACTTTGCCGAGCTCCAATTTTGTGCGCAGGTCCTCCTCGCTGGCAAATTCTGAAATGTGCACGAGGCCAGCCACGCCTTCTTCTATCGAAGCGAGCGCACCATGCTTGTTGTATTTGATGACCACTGCGTTGACCGTGCTGTCTTTGTGATACTTTGCCGCGGCGGCGCCCCACGGATCTTCCTTGAGCGCTTTGATCGAGAGCGATACCTTTCCGTCTTTGATCTCTATCACCTTTACCGCAACACTGTCGCCGACCTTGTAGCGTGTCTTCGGATTTTCCACCAGTGCCCAGTCCATCTCTGATATATGTACCAATCCTTCTAGTCCTTCTTCCAATTTCACAAAGATGCCAAATTCCGTCGCGCCAGTCACCACGCCCTCGCGCACGTCGCCCACATGGTATCCCTCCACCAAGGATGTGCGATCGCTCGAGCCGGCGCCCTTTTCGCTGAAGATGAGTTTTTGCTCCTTCGGCGAGGCGGTGATGATCAACACTTCCAATTTTTCACCGACCAACTTTTTCAACTCGCCGAATATTTTATCTTTGTCGCCGTCTTGCACACGCGGATAATGCGCGGGCGAGAGCTGGGAAGCGGGGAGGAACCCTTGGATGCCCTGCCAATTGAGAATAAGTCCACCTTTGTTGGCGTCGCTCACGGGCAATTCGAAGACCGTCTTTTTTTGCATCGCCTGGTCGGCTTCGTTCCACATGAGTGCGGCGCGCGCTTCGCGCAGCGACAGCTCGATGTACCCGTCGGCGCTCTCGAAGCCGACGACTTTGGCCGTGACAAGGTTGCCTATGTTTACATTCTTGAGCGTCTCGCGTGCCGAGAGGTATTCGCGGCCGTAAATGATGCCAGTGCCAAAAGGTGGCAGATCCACGAAAACCCGCGCGCGACCAACCGCAATCACGGGGCCTTCAACGACATCGTCCAAGGCTGGTGCCTTCGGCGCATTTTTCAAAAGCTCGTCCATTGGCCCAGCGGCTTGCGGGGCGTGATCCTCTTCTGTCTCTATTTCGATAATCTTCTTATCCTCAATATCAACTGCTTTTGCCATTTGTGTGGGGGCGCGGTGTCCGTCGCTGTGCATTCGGTGCCAGGAGCGGGGATGTAAGCCGCACGTTCTAACCTAACTGATAATAAATAATCGGCCGAGGGCCGACGTGCAATATATATGAGAAAGAACAGGAGTGCAAGGAAAAAGGGACAGGAGTCGCGCAAAGTCGCGATAGGTGATATTTACAATGCGCAACCCCTTTCGTGCCCCGCCTTACCCGGGTGGGGTCGTGATTCCTCCTCGTCATTACCAAGTCAACCTTGGCTCTTTCAATCTATCGGTTGGTTTTATTGTGTCAATCGCCGTGAGGGGATACGCTTCGAGCATGAACAATTTTTGGGAGACGTTGCCGAAGCCGATTTTGGCGCTGGCGCCTTTGGAGGATGTTACCGATGCGGCTTTTCGGCGGATTATTGCGCAGCGGGGGAGGCCTGATGTGATATTTTGCGAGTTTACGTCTGCAGATGGCCTCGTGCTAGCCGATGAGAAGGGGCAGAAAAAATTGCGTCGGAAACTTTTGTTCAGCGAGATCGAGCGGCCGATCGTGGCGCAGTTTTTCTCCTCTGTGCCCGAGCACATGGAAGCGGCTGCGCGCATCGCGGCCGAGATGGGATTCGACGGCGTGGATATCAACATGGGCTGCCCCGATCGCGCGGTAGAAAAGTCGGGCTGCGGCGCGGCGATGATAAAGCAGCCTGCACTTGCTCGAGAGATCATTCGTGCCGCGCAGCGTGGCTTTTCCCAATGTGGAACATCGGATGTCCGACATCCGATGTCGCTCATTCCGGTGTCAGTAAAGACGCGGCTAGGATACAACAAAGACGACCTTGAGGAATGGCTGCCAGAATTGCTAGCGGAAGCGCCTGCGGCAATCACCATCCACGCGCGCACGCGCAAAGAAATGTCGGACGTACCCGCGCGGTGGGAGCGCATCAAACGCGCTGTGGAAATTCGCGATGCTGTTCAAGGTGTAAGTGTAAGGGGGGAGTCCTCGTACAAAACACTCATCATCGGCAACGGCGATCTCAAGGATTGTGCCGATGCGCGAGCGAAGTGCGAGGAAACAGGTGCCGATGGCGCAATGCTCGGCCGCGCCATCTACGGCAACCCCTGGCTCTTCCAAAAAAGGGGTTTCGTAAACCCCTTTCCGACGCCACAGGAGCGCATCGAAACACTTGCCGAGCACATCAAGCTCTTCGACGAACTGCTCGGAGACGTTTCCAACTTCGCCACGATGAAAAAGCACTTCAAGGCCTACATTTCTGGGTGGGATGGTGCCAAGGAGTTGCGAACGCGTTTGATGGGGGTGAAGGATGCACTTTCCGCGCAATCAATTCTCGAGACGGCTTAAAATCGATCAGGCATTGATTTTTTCTACCAATGTGAGTATTGTCTTCATACGAGATCTTTGCTTGGGGACATGGAGGCTTCCATGGATATTGTACAAAGGAAACGCGTTCTGGAGGAGATTTGCGCAGATGTCCGCGCCTCCTTACCACCCGATCAGCTTATCCCGTCTGTAATGATGGTTGCGGACCTGGCCGCTCCGATCCTTGAGATGCGGCCGAGATCAGTGGAGAATTACATTACGGTTACTTTGGGCAACGGCTGGAAGAAGGAAATGGGCTTCAGAGTTTTTAGATGCGTGAATACAACACCCGCGAACAACCTGTTGTTGCAGGAATTGTTTGACGCGTGCAAGGATGTTCTCGAAAAGCAGACACGTGGGAACAGGAAAGCTGATCCCGCTGCTCTCGCAAAAGAATGCGGTTTGCCGATTAAAGTGGTCAAACGCCTGCTGACCGCTTATGGATTCAACCCGTGAACCCGCCTTAGCCTCCCGCCCGGCCATGTTGCCCGGCGGGAGCGCTCTTTTTTGCTATACTCGCCACATGCCAAAAGGAAAAGAAATCAAACATTCCACTTTATATAGAGCGTATCGGCCGCAGACATTTGATGAAGTGAGGGGGCAGCCGCAGGTGGTCAATAGTTTGCAGGCGGCGCTCAAACATCCGGAGAAGATGGCGCATGCTTATTTATTTGCCGGCGGGCGGGGTACGGGCAAAACATCGGTGGCGCGCATACTCGCCCGCGAGCTCGGTGTCTCCGACAAGGATTTATATGAGATAGACGCGGCTTCCAACCGCGGGATAGACGACATTCGCGCGCTGCGCGAGGGTGTATACGCGATGCCTTTCGACTCGCCTTACAAGTTTTACATTATTGATGAAGCGCACATGCTCACCAAGGATGCGTGGAATGCGCTCTTGAAAACGCTTGAGGAGCCGCCGAAGCACGCAATGTTTGTCCTTGCCACGACCGAACGCGACAAAGTGCCCGATACCATCCAATCACGCTGCGAAATGTACGCGTTTAAGCAGCCGGGGCGGGAAATATTGGCGCAGACCGTGGTGGATGTGGCAAAGCGTGAGGGCTTTGATATTGAGCGAGCTGGAGCGGAGCTCATCGCTCTTCTTGCCGAAGGCTCGTTCCGCGATGCGCTCTCGATCTTGCAAAAGATACTTGCGTCGGCTGATTCTAAAAAGATCAGCGCGGTGGAGGTGGAACAAATCTCCGGCGCACCGCGCGGCGAGATCGTGCGCCAGCTGTTATCTGGCATCGCGCACAAGGACAGGGGTAAAGCCCTCGCTGCTATCCAACAAGCCCTCACAGGAAACATCGACGCACGCATGCTCACTCGCCTCCTCGTCCATCGCATGCGCATTGTCATCTTGATGCGCAATGCACCCGATTTGGCCAAAGTGTTATCGCAGGAGCTTACAGAAGCGGATCAAGGGCTTGCAAAAGAGTTGTCGGCGAGCGGCGCTGTAGATTCGCACACGCTCCGCGCGATCCTTGAGGCGTATTCCACGATGACCTATGCAGCCGTGCCCTACTTGCCCCTGGAACTCGCTATAATAGATGCGTGTACTCAAAAGAACACATGAAAAAAGAATTAGCGGAATTGCACTTCCACCTCGGCCAATCGGTCGATCCGCATATCCTGTGGTCTATAGCGCATGAGCAGGGGATCCGTCTGCCCACGAAGCAGTATTGGGATTTCCACGATCTCATCACACTAAGCGGCAAAGAATCGGTCACCTGGGACGATTATCACGAGCTTTTCAAATGGACAGAGCTCATTCAGTCTTCGCCGGTTGCTATGGAGAGAAGTGTGTACGAAGTCTTGAGCGGGGCATACCGGGCGAGCAACATCACCCTGCTCGAACCATCCTTCAACCCTATGTTTCGCAATCGCGGCGGAGAGCGTGATCTCGATCAGATCATCCTCGCCGCGCTGCGCGGCATGGAGCGCGGACTCACCGAATTCCCAAATGTGCGCGCCGGTCTCATCCTCCTCCTCGACCGCCGTCTTCCTTTGGAGAAGAATGAGATCATTGTGCGCAAGGCGATCAAGTATAAGAATCGTGGCATCGTCGGTATAGACATCGCCGGGCCGGCGGCCGAAGGGTTCCGCTATGAGGATTACACGGCGCTTTACGAGGAGGCGCGTGCGGCGGGGCTCAAGACCACTGTGCACACGGGCGAAGATGGCGATGCCGAGGAGATGGCGCATGTACTCGATGTATTGCCGCTCAATCGTATCAACCACGGCTTCCGCGCCTATACTTCGTCGGAGCTGATGCAAACCGTTCGTGAGAAAGATCTCACACTCTGTCTTTGTCCCACGTCCAATATGAAAGTTGGCTTTATCAAGGATGGCGCGCATCTGCGCGAGGTCATCCGCGCGCTTTTCGATGGTGGTGTGAAATTTTGTCTCAACACCGACAATCCTGCGATGCTTCGGACCACCCTCTCTCGTGAGATAGAGCTGATGCGTAAGCACGAGGTTCTCTCGGAGGAGGAAATAGACCAGACGGTGCGGTGGGCTTTCGAAGCCACGTTCATCCCCACCGAACCCGACAAGAATTTGTATTTGTAGGCGGAATACTAGGGCATTCCGATGATGTCGGTGATGCGTTTTTCTACCTTCGCCACGAACGCGTGGACTTTTGGATACTTGCGCGTGTGATGTTCTATCCACGTGCGCGCCCTGGGTGAAGCGATGGAAAGGAGGATGAGACCGATGGCGAGGAAGAGGAATCCTTGCAGAAAGGGAAGTGCGAAACCGACAAGACCGAGGATGATGAAGATAATTGCCGCTACCCAAATCAGTGCACGCTTGATACGAGGATTCATTCCCCAATCCTCCCACATGCGAACACTTTTTGCTATGCGCGTGGTGTCGGGAACGCGGGTCTTTGCAAATAAACGAACTACAATCATTACCCCTACTGCGTTCAAATGTGGTACGATTACGGAATGAACGCAAAGATTGTAGAACGGGATCAGGCGATTCTATTGCGCAAACAAGGTCTAAGTTATCGCGAGATACGCAAGAAAATCCCCGTTGCCAAATCAACCCTCTCACTTTGGTTTAGAGATGTTCAATTAGCTAAGCGCCAGCAACAGAGATTAACCGAACTAAAGCGATTGGCACAATTGCGCGGCGCTCGGGCGCGACATACGCAGAGACTCGAACAAACGGCTCAAATAACCGAACGATCACGAACAGAAATCGCGCGTTTAACGCCACATGAAAAATTGCTAATCGGGATTGTCCTCTACTGGGCTGAAGGTACAAAGCAGAGAATGGGAAATTGGGGAGGTGGCGTGCAATTCGGTAATTCAGATCCGCGTATGGCTCTATTGTTTCAAAAATGGCTTTTGGAGGTCATCAAACTCGATGTCTCGGATATCAGGTATGAAGTATATTTGCACGAAAACAATAAACACCGACTATCCGAGGTACGGAATTACTGGGCGAATCAACTCTCCATCCCTGCCAGCAAACTGCAAAGAATTTACTTCAAGCGTCACAATCCTAAAAGCAATAGAAAAAATCAGGGAAAAGGGTATTATGGTCTAGTACGTATATGCGCTCGATCCAGTTCGGTACTCAACAGGCGAATTGCCGGTTGGGTTGAGGGCATTGTGGAAAATTGGGGAGTCGTCTAATGGTAGGACACGACACTTTGGATGTCGGTATGAAGGTCCGATTCCTTCCTCCCCAGCAAGTTTGAGATAGGTTCGGAGTCCGAAGAACATCAAAATCATGAACGACATGCAGATTCCTCTATGACTGTAAAAATTCCATCGACTTTAAAGAATCATCAAATCGTAAAACGAAACTCATCCACACATCGTGCATGGGCTCTCGAGGCGGCCAAACAAGCAAAACGGGTCCTTCCATTTTTCGAACAAGAGCGCTCCGACGACATGCGCCCACGCCTTGCGATAGAAGCAATAAGGAGTTGGGCGCAAGGCAAGCGAGAACTCGGACTAGTCCAGGTACGCAAGCTTTCCCTAGATTCTCATGCAGCTGCGCGAGCATCAAAGACTGACGCAGCAAAGTTTGCGGCCCGCGCCGCCGGTCAAGCTGTAGCAACTTGGCATGTACCAATCCACGCAACAGCTGTACCTAAGTATGTCCAAAAAGCTGTATTTGCGCATAAAGATGAAGTCTGATTATCCATTCCGAGGAGCGTCAAAATGGTAAGCGAAAAAGCATCAAGAAAGCCTTGTGGAGCTTGATGGAGGATGATCCGATTCCTAGGTGGCTAGTCCAGTGTTATGATTCTGGATGTGTCTCGTATTCCAGATTTTGAACCTCTTGGAAACAAGTTTGTTCTTGTTTTGCTCATTCTGCTTGTAGGTGCAATAACCATTAAAATGATCGAAGAGATGTTCATCTGATGGTACTTTCGACGTGCTACCAAATGCCCAGAAAGGCCGGAAATGCTACAATCATGAAATGAAGCGCAATAGTTTGTTTCTCGTCGAGGTGGTTGGTTTTTTGTTGTTACTCGTGAGCATCGGCGTCTATTTTCTGACCAAGGAAAAATCTTCGCCGCAGGTGATGGTCGTCACCTTTGCAGAGTGCGTGGCGGCGGGTAATTCGGTGATGGAGAGCTATCCGCGGCAGTGTGCCAGTAAGGACGGTCAGCATTTTACTGAAGACCTTGGCAATACCGTTGAGAAAGAAAATCTGATTAGGCTTGCGAGCCCGCGACCGAATGATGTGGTGGAGAGTCCGCTCAAGCTCACGGGCGAAGCGCGCGGCAACTGGTATTTCGAAGCAAGCTTTCCGGTTTACCTCACCGACTGGGACGGCAAGATCATTGCGCAGGGTATTGCCACTGCGCAGAGCGAATGGATGACCACCGAATTCGTGCCCTTCGAGGCTACGCTCACCTTCAACACCGCCGAGATATCCGGGCAGTATTCGAAAAGAGGTACTCTCATTTTGAGAAAGGATAATCCCAGCGGCCTGCCCGAACACGACGACGCGCTCGAAATACCAGTGCAGCTAAAATAACATCACCAGCCAAACGCTGCGCGATGCTCTATGCTAGTGTTTTGCCCGCCTGCGGCCGGCAGGCAAAAGACTAGCATAAGAAAAGTGTCAGAAATCTCCTCGCCTTCGGGCAGGGTATACTAACGGCATGAAGCGGTTTCGGAGTATCAATCCGCACGACCACTCGGTGCTTGGGGAGGTATTGATCACGACCAGTGGTGTGATGGGGGAGAAGGTCGCGGCGGCCCGCGCTGCCGCGCCAGGTTGGCGGGAGCTTGGGGTGGCGGGGCGGGTGCAGAAGCTGCGGCGGTTTTTGGAGATATTCAATGAGCGCTCGGAGGAATTTGCCACGCTCGCGAGTAAGGAGATGGGGATGCCTCTCGGGGAGAGCCGCTCTGATGTGCGGGGAGCTATTGGCTATTTTGCTTGGTATCTCGATAACGCCGAGAAATACCTTGCGCCTGAAATTACGTTTGAAGATGCGCACGAGATCCATACTGTGTATCGCGAACCGTACGGCGTTGCGGCGGTGATCGTGCCGTGGAACTTTCCGGCTTCCAATTTTATGTGGGGGTGCGGGCAAGATCTGGTCGCGGGCAACACGATCGTTTTCAAGGCGTCTGAAGAAGTGCCATTATGCGGCAAAATGATAGAAAAAATGATGGGAGATGCTGGGATGCCACCGGGCGTCTTCAACGAAGTGTATGGTAGAGGCCCAGTGGGTGCGCTTCTTTCGCGCCAAGACGTGGATCTCATTTGCTTCACGGGCAGCACGCTTACGGGCGCTTCGCTGTATCGCACGGCTGCGCAGGGAATGAAACGGATCGTGATGGAGCTCGGAGGTTCTGCGCCGGGCATTGTGTTCGAAGATGCGGATCTCGCAGTCGCAATTCCCTCCATCTTCAGTGCGCGTTTCGACAACGCTGGCCAAGCATGCGATGCACTCAAGCGACTCATTGTGCACGAGAGCGTGTGGGATCCGGTGGTGGAGATGCTGGTGGCTCGGCTCGGCGAGGTGCGCTTGGGTGATCCCCTGCAGCCAGGGAGCACGATGGGGCCGTTGGTGTCTAAGCAGCAGCTCGACACGCTCGAGCGACAGGTCGCGGATGCAGTAGAAAAAGGCGCTATCGTCATGGCAGGCGGCAAGCGCGCTGCGCTCGAAGGCGCATACTACGAGCCGACATTGCTTTCAAATGTTACGACCGACATGCGTGTGTGGCGCGAGGAGGTCTTCGGCCCCGTACTTCCGATAATGCGATTTTCCCGCGAAGAAGAGGCGATAGCACTCGCCAACGATACTGAATACGGCCTCGGCGCGTACGTATATACCAAGGATACACAGCGCCCAGCGCGCGTGGCCGCCGCATTGCAAAGTGGCATGGTAAGCATCAACGGCGCAAATTATACAAAGCCCATGAATCCCTTCGGCGGCTACAAACACTCTGGCATTGGCCGCGAGCATGGACATTGGGGCTTCGCAGACGTGACGCAGGTGAAAGTAGTTGCGCGAAAGAAATGAACATGACGCAGCATTTCCACTATGCGTTCGCAATTCTCTTTGTTGCCTTTGTCGCTATTCCCTTGAATACCGCGCTCGCACAGAGCGGCACTGCTGATGAGCCAAGAGCGGGTAGCGCGCCTCCGAGCCCAGCGCTTGCCACCACCTCCACGGCCGAGTCTGCGCCCCGGCCGCAAGAGGCTGCCATAGCCACTTCGAGCCAAGCTACGCCGCGTCCTATTCCAACTCCCACTCCTGCCCAAACCCTTGCGACATCCGTTCCCGTAAGCGAGGTAGAACTTGCGCCGCCGCCGGCCACCACCAGCACGACCTCTCAAAGTTCTTCTCCTATAGTCGTTGCGCTCGCTGTGTTCGTAGCTCTCATCGCAGGGCTATTTGGCATAAGATCACTCATGAAGTTCAATAAAAAGAGCGATGGCAAAGAGGAGCATAAATGCGACGATATACGATCCTTGCTCGAACAAAAAAAGAAAGAATTGGAAGCCTTCTTGCGAGATTGGCCGGAGGACCAATTGAAGAAAGCGGCAACAAAGGAAATCGTTGGAGCGCTCAAACAGGATGAGAGAGTCAAGCCAATAATAGACACCGCCGAGAAAGCAAAGGCACACTACGATAGCCTGCAGAACGCGATCGAGATGCTCCAAAAGAAATACGATCTTTGCATGCTTTCGCTCCCGCTGCCAGAGAGCCAATCGTATCGAGGGGTGATCAGCGAGCAGAGCTTGACCGACAAAGAAATATTGCAGCAGATGAAAGTGCAAAAGAATTATCAGGGGGGAGAAAGGGTGCTGAATGAGGTATTGGTCGGCGAAAAGCAGATACAAGAGCTGGGCGCATACTTACATGAGGGCCCATGGCACGCGCATTTTTGGCGGCCCGGTACAGATGAAGGCGTCGTAGTGTTTAGGGATAAAATTTTCAAGATCAAAAACTCCGACACTGCAACGTGGCAAGAAGCCATTGCTCACGGCATCTCAAAAGGCATTCCACAAGAACGGCTGGACTTCACGATTCCCAGCGAGTGATCGCTGCAAAAAAGCAAAGAATGACGGATCTCCTAGACGTGCTATCTTTACCATATGAAAGCCATCGCCCGCTACGTGGTGATAGGGGCACTCACGCTGGTCGCCATTCTCGGCATTCCACTTATTTTTCCGCACAAAGAGAATCCCTACACGGGCAAGTCGGTGGGTGAAAAATCGTCTCTCGAACTGAAAGCTTAAAAAATGTCCAAGGGGAGTCCTTGGACGGACACCATCAACCACAGTCAGCAAGAGCATGAGAGAGGCAAAAAAATATAAGTTGGGTGCATTTCTGGAAGCTGGAGGAAATAAGGTGTTTTTTGTCAACGGAGTACTAAGCATTCTGAACAAAGAAAATATAAGGATAGATATGTTGGTCGGATCTAGCTCGGCAGCGCCAATTCTTTTAGCGTATTTGCTGCATCAAAACACAGATGCGCTGCAGCTTTTTGCGGCAAAACTGGATCATAATAAGCGAAATTTTTATCTTGTCCATAGACCTCATTTTCCCCACAATAAAATATATAAGGATTCCGTTTCGTATCTTGTGCGAGAATATCAATCCAAAAAAACAGATGGCCACTTTATAATTTTTGGAGCCCAGATGCGTCCAAATTTATCAGTTCTTGAAGGTTGGTTGGCTACACTCTTTCTTATAGTAAGGTATGGCCTAGGCATAAATCTTTTGGGAATGTTCAGGAGGCTTTTTAAGGTACATGAGATGCGAATAACCGAGCGAGATACGCTCGGCAGCGTCGAGATGACCAATTTTATTTTGGGCTCTTCAACCATCTATCCCTTTATCAATCTCCATCGCATGAGAGGCTCTCTGATACTTGAGGGCGCGCTCCTTGATATGCCGTATGACGAAATGCTATCGGGCTGCGAGAAAAAAATAGTTATTCATACCAAACGGGGAATTACGCAGATAGTTAAGGACACCCTCCACATCTACGCTGATCAAGCCATCCCTAATGATGTTCTGGACTATACGGGCGGCGCTCGCGTGATTTGGTTGCACAGACTTGGTGAGACGGTGATGCGCCAAAACCTTGTCCTCCTAAAGAACTTCATCGAGCCCGCGAGTGTCCAAGGGGAGTCCTTGGACAGGCAAAACCCATGACCCAGCAATTAATCACAGCTCTCATTCTCGGACTTGTCGGAGGAATTGTGCCTGGCCCCGTGCTTGCCGCCACGTTTACCGAAATACTGCAGTCGGGATTTTATAAAAGTTTGCGGATCGTTTTTTTGGCGCTGCTGACGGAAACCGCTGTCGCGCTTGCGAGTTTGATTGCACTTTCCTCTCTTGGACTCCCAGAGTCATTCTTTTACGCACTTTCATTTATCGGCGCGGGTATTCTTATCTGGATCGCGACGCTACTATGGAAAATCCGATCACTCGATTCGGGTGAAAAAGTGCATTTCAGTTTCGGCAAGATCTCGGCAATGATCCTTGCCAATGGGGTGCTGTGGACTTTTTGGATCACGGTATGCGTACCCAAGGCAATATCTTTGGGCGAGCAGATCCGCTACGGAGAATATCTGTTTCTGGCTTTGGTCGAGATCGGATGGCTCATCTCGACGCTTGGGGTCGCGCTTGCATTTTCGATGTTTCGAGGCGTTCTTTCGAATCCACGAGCGATACCGATCATGTTTAAGGGCTTCGCACTCATATTCATCTACTTCGCCCTCACCATGCTCTACGGCAGCACCGTTTTCTTCGTCGGCTAGTGGGTGTTCCCTGTGAGTGTCCAAGGGGTCCCCTTGGACAAATCCGAAAGATAGCACCTTCGCTTGTAGTATGATGTTGCTCTATGCCACCTCATCATGAATGGCACTCGCGGAAGGCCAATACAAAATTGAATTGGCTCCGTGCGGCGGTATTGGGCGCCAACGACGGCGTGGTGTCGGTTGCATCGATCGTTGTCGGAGTCGCTGCAGCGACGAATTCGCCCGGCTTTATCCTCACCGCGGGCGTGGCGGGGCTCACGGCTGGCGCGCTCTCGATGGCAGTCGGGGAGTACGTATCAGTGAGCACGCAGCGTGACACCGAGCGGGCGCTCATTGAGAAGGAGCGCCGCGAGCTCGCCACGGTGCCCGAGCAAGAACTTGAGGAACTCGCTTCGCTCTACGAGGCAAAAGGATTATCGAAAGCAACCGCGCACACCGTAGCGCAGGAGTTGACCGCGCATGATGCGTTTGCTGCTCACCTGGAAGCCGAGCTGCACATAGACCCGAGCGAGCTCACCAATCCGTGGCATGCCGCGCTTGCTTCCGCCCTCGCCTTCTTTACGGGTGCTATTATCCCGCTTCTCGCCGTTATATTTTCTCCCGCACCATCGCGTATCCCGGTGATCTTCGCCGCCGTCCTAATCGCGCTTGTTATCACGGGTATGTTGAGCGCCTACGCGGGTGGTGCGAATAAGACGAGGGCAACAATCCGGGTAGTCGCAGGCGGCTTTCTCGCGATGGTGATCACCTTTGGCATCGGAAAAATCTTCGGCGTCGTGGGAATATAATCTGCGCCATGAAAATCCTTTTTGTGTGCGAAGGTAATATGTTTCGTAGCCAGATGGCGGGCATCATGTTCAAGTCTATGGTCCCTAGCGCAGATGTGGCGACGGCGGGAGTGCTCGCAGCGCGCGCGGGACAACGACTCGCCACTGTGTCGCCAACGGTCGTCACACTCATGCAGGAGCGAGGCTTTGACGTGTCCTCAAATATGATCACCAGATTAACGCCCGAAATGGTAGAAGCGGCCGACCGCGTCATTCTTATGGGCGCTATACCCGGCGGCCCTGTGCCAGAGTATTTGCGGAGTTCGTCCAAATTGGAAGTGTGGAATGTGCCCGACCCCGGATACGGACAGATCAGTCTTGGAGACGCGCGCGACGTAATTTTCGACAAGGTAAAAAAACTTGCGGTCGAGCTTGGTGATGCCTGAAACGGCGGAGTATACTACTGACATGCGTTTGGTCATCGCTCTCACAGTCCTGGCCGCTGCGAGTGTCGCCGCGTTCTTCCTGTGGCCCACGATCAATACTCTCCTCCCCAAGCCCGGCCAGCCTGCAGCGTGCACAGCGGAGGCCAAGCTCTGCCCCGACGGCTCATCGGTCGGTCGCACCCTACCCTCGTGTGCATTTGCCGCGTGCCCAGGGATTTCGGCAGATTACAAAAACGGCACATACATCATCGAGGGGCAGCCGATAACCTTGCTTGGTGGCATATCCGAATTGCCGGCCGCGCATGGCTCGGCTTCGAAGATAATGACCAGGTATTTTGGCAACGACGCGATGGGTGATTTGAATGGTGACACTACGCCCGATGTTGCATTTATTTTGACGCAGGACAGCGGCGGGAGTGGGACATTTTATTATGTGGTCGCTGCGCTCAAGACTTCAGACGGCTATCAGGGTACCAACGCCGTGTTGCTTGGCGACCGCGTCGCTCCACAGACGACCGAGATCAAAAGCGGAGAGCTGATCGTGAATTATGCCGATAGGAAGGCAAGTGAACCGCTGACCGCCGCGCCTTCGGTAGGGGTGAGCAAGTATCTACAAGTTCAAGGTACGATGCTCACAGAAGTGCAGCCCGTAGAATAATGATCAACCGGTACAAAACAAAACCCGCCCTTCGACTAGCTCGGGGCGGGTTTTGTGGTGCAAGCGTGCCGCTAGTCGGTGGTAATGAACGTTTGCGTGGATGTGGTCGCAGTGTTGTTTGCCGCATCCTTCGATTCGACTACGTAGGAATACGTGGTCGAAGCGAGCAGTCCTGTGATACCGAGCGAGTGGCTCGTCAGCAAAGTGGCGTCGCTCATTGTGAGCGCGGTGCCGAAGTCAACCGGCCACACGGTGCCGTAGTACACTTTGCTCGTCGCCGCTTCATTTGTCGTCCACGTTACCGTGGCTGTAGTGGTCGCGATCGGTGAGACCGTAACTCCAGTGATGAGAGGCGCCGCCGTGTCTGTCGGTGCAGTGGTCGTAAAGCTCATGTCGCTGGAAGTCGCCGTGTTGTTCGCGGCGTCTTTAGACCAGACACGGAAGTGGTAGAGCGTCGATGAGGCAAGTCCCGTCAAGGCGACGCTGTGGACCATAAAGAGCGAAGAGTCGAGTAGAGACATACTGCCATATGCAGTCGTCGTGCCGTACTCCACCTGACTCGTAGCATTCTCGTTGGTTGTCCACTGGATCGTCGCGCCGCTTCCGGTGATGTTGACCGCCGTGATCGCAGAGAGCGTGGGCGCTGCTGTGTCGGGTGTTGTGGTCCCGGTACCACCGCCACCTATGATCTTAACGATACCCGGAGGGAGCGTTTGGCACGTCGGGACTATTGGCGCGACGCCGCCCATTTTCTTCAACCAACCCGGAGCGATGAGGTGTCCCGGAGGTACTTTCGCGCACACGACCGTGCCGCTTGTTCCGCCCTGTCCGCCCGTCGTGGTGCTCGTGGTGAGCATGAGAGGATGTTCTTGCAGTGCCTCGTTGATCTTCTTCAGCGTCGCAGGCCCCACGAATCCTGCTTGTCTGATCCCATGTGCTTTTTGGAAGCGCTTTACGGCCGCGGCCGTCTTGGGGCCGAAGAAGCCCGAAATAATTCCCTCGGGATAAATGCTCGAGTCCGCGGCAAGGATCGCCTGGAGCACCTTCACCTGGTCTCCGCTCGAGCCCTGCCTCAGCTCACTAATAAGCGTGGCTACGGTCTCTTGCCGCTGCTGCTGGAGCGTCGCGATCTGCGCCTGAAGGCTTTTAATCTGATCCAGAAGAGCCTGGATGTTTGAGGCAGTATCGGCGAACGCCAAGGCAGGAGCAAACAGCCCCACCGCAAGCGCACCCGCCACTGCTTTCTTGAATGCTGACATATGTTACATGGTTAATACTGTTAATAATCACGCACAGCACAAGACGAACCAGTCTCACGGCTCTTACCATGAAGACCTATTCGCCAAGCTGGCATTGTACCACCCTCAATAGGGTCGAAAGTGGACAGACAAGGCGAGATGTTTATAAACAGACAACCAGTGATAGACTCGTCCCATGGCACCAAAGAAAATACTCAATTTTTGGTTTGGTTTTGGGTTTAAAGAGCACTTTGGCAAGGATCGAAAGTTTGACGCATTGATATGCAAGCGTTTTCTTAAGCTTCATGAAGCCACGGTGCGCGGTGAGCTTGTTCTCTGGCGCACGGTGCCGCGAGGGCGATTGGCGCAGATCATCGTTCTCGACCAATTCTCGCGCAACATGTTCCGCGGCACGCCACAGGCGTTCGCCTCTGATACCCTCGCGCTCGCGCTCGCTCAGGAAGCCATGGCGATCGGCGCTGATAAAAAGCTTTCAAAAATCGAGCGACAATTTTTCCTGTTTTCTATAACCTGTCTGTCAACAAAATCTCAAACGGCTTAAAGTCTCGCTTTTGTACCGCGAGGATGAAAATTTGTCGCACTAACCATTCGTACGTATTATCGAGTGGTGCACTACTCCATTCGCATTGACCGGACGGATCCACAGGCGCACCGTATACAGGTGGTGCACTACGTGAACCGAAAACGAGTTGTCGTGAAGCATGTCGGCACAGCGCACACCGAAAAGGAATCGGAAATATTACAATCCGTAGCATCGTCGTGGATTCTCGAAAATCCGCCCCAACCACGATTAATGTTGCCCGGTGATATTCATGCGCCGGACATCCTTCTGGGCGATTGCGAATACCAAGGATTCCGCTTCACATTCGTACATGAATTCCTGCACCGTCTGTGTGCGCACTTCGGCTTCACCGCATTGAAGTATCCGTTGCTCATCGATCTCGTCATCATGAGGATATTCGAACCGGCATCAAAACTGCGATCGCTCAGCCTTCTATCAAAGTATTTCAATATCAATTATTCAGAGCCCACGCTGTACCGCGCGCTGCGCCATTTTCCGGAACTCAAACAGTCCGTTGAAGAAAAAATGGTCTCTATTGCGCAAAGAGAATTTGGTTTCGATTTCTCGTTCGTACTCTACGATGTGACCACCCTCTACTTTGAGACATTCAAATCTGATACGCTCCGCAAGCCGGGATTCTCCAAGGACAACAAACCGCAACAGCCGCAGATCGTCATCGGCCTCATGGTGACTCCACAGGGATTCCCCGTGTCGTACGAAGTATTCGCTGGCAACACCTTTGAAGGGACGACGTTTTTGCCCAGCATCCTGGCCTTTAAATCACTGCACAAGATTGAGAAGCTGACCATCGTCGCTGACGCAGCCATGCTCTCCCTCGACAACATCGAGAAGCTCGTCGAACACAACCTCACGTACATTGTTGGCGCACGCCTGCGAAACATATCTTCATATCTTCTGGAAATTATCGATGCAACACTTCCCAGAACCGACGGGGCTTCAAAGAAAACAACCACTCCTCACGGTGAGCTCATCTACGCGTTTTCAAGGAAACGCCACATCAAGGATTTGAGTGATATGAACAAACAGATCAAGAAAGGGCACCCAAACCCCTCAATTTGAACACCTAGTTTTTCTTCTTTGAACGCGCCCTCGGGCGCGTTTTGCGTTTGAGCGCTTTCGCATACATCTCGTCGGG
>Ga0209542_10001895_pt1 | contig 48230 bp, 44 predicted proteins | sample RifCSPhighO2_01_FD_184028 | JGI IMG/M metagenome (GOLD analysis project Ga0209542, IMG submission 184028) | Soil microbial communities from Rifle, Colorado - Rifle CSP2_plank highO2_0.1 (SPAdes) (version 2) | ecosystem: Environmental > Terrestrial > Deep subsurface > Rock core/Sediment ...
ACCGGGCACTTCCCAAGTATCTGCGGTACTACAACGAAAAACGCTACCACTTCGGGCTTAACTTACAAACGCCGCTCCAAGTGATGCGAAGCTATTGATTAGATGACGGCTAGAGTGTGGAAAACCCTTATATACGGCTCTACAAAGCCTTAAGTGCCTCGGTTACGACGCTAAACTCGCCGTTGCGGTTACTTACGCGGCCCTTGATGGCGATGCACGCCTCCGGCCGCAGCAAACTCTTATACTCCACAAAGCTCTTAGGAAATACGACCGCCTCTACATGGCCGCTAAAGTCCGCAAGCTTTATAAACGCCATCTGGTCGCCGCCCTTGGTCAAAAATATACGCAGCTCCTCTATCATGCCGGCAATAACGGTGGTGGTGCCGGGGTAGCTGCGCTCTTTTATCTGAGCCAAGTTCATGGGGCGGCGCGAGAGCTTGTCCTTAAATTTATCGAGCGGGTGCCCCGACACATAGAGCCCCAAGAGCTCCTTTTCCCACAAGAGCTTGTCGTCCATGCGCGCCGCTGGGGCTGCCGGGAGCTTAAGCTCGCTGGACCCCGCCTCGCCGGCAAACAGCGAGTCGTGCAGGTGCTCTGCGCCGGCATCGCGGTGGTATTGCAGTAACTTTTCGATATGCGCGAGCATAGCCCCTCGCTCGCCCAGGCTGTCGAGCGCGCCGCACTGTATCAAGGACTCGAGCCCCTTTTTATTGAGCCCGTTGGTCTTGACCCGGCTTAGGAAGTCGGAGAGCGTCAAAAACTTGCCCCGATCCTTGCGCTCTTTGATAATCTCGTCCGCAACGCCCCGGCCAAAGTTTTTTATCGAGTACAGTCCAAAGCGTATCGCATCACACAGAGGCCGGTCCTTTGCATGCAAAGGACCGGCCTCTGTGTCGCTTGAGCCACTGAGTATCACAGTAAAGTCGCCAAAGCTCTCGTTTATATCCGGCGGCAAGACCGGTATCCCCATGCGCTTGCACTCGCCGACCATCGTGGACACCACGTCGACGTCGCCGGCCTCTGCGGTAAGCACTGCCGACATGTACTCCACGGGGAAGTTGGCCTTCATATACGCGGTCTGGTAGGCGACCTTGCCGTAGGAGGCCGCGTGCGCTTTGTTAAATCCGTACGCCGCAAACGGCTCGATAAGCTTCCATAATCGCTCGGCGAGCTCGGGTCGGAGCTTGCCGTACTCAATAAATCCCTTGATGAGCTTTTCGCGCTCGGCTTCCATGACCGCCGGAATCTTCTTGCCCATGGCCTTGCGCAGCTTGTCGGCCTCGAGCCAGCTGTAGCCGCCCAAGGTAATAGCGGTCAAAAGCACGTCGTCTTGGTACACCAAGACCCCGTGGCTAAACTCGAGGTAGTCGCGCATGCGCGGGTCGGCGTAGCTCACCAGGTGCGGGTTGTGCTTGCGCTCGATGTACTGCGGGATTGTCTCCATGGGGCCCGGGCGGTACAGCGCCACCATCGCGTTGATGTCGTGTATGGTCGTGGGCTTGAGCTCTTTTAAAAAGCGCGTCATCCCCGACCCGTTGAGCTGGAAGAGCCCTTCCGTGTGCCCCAGCGCGAGCATCTCAAACGTCCTTGCGTCGTTTACTGGCACATTTTCTATATCTATGACAATGCTGCGGGTCTTTTCCACCAGTTCGACCGAGTGCGCGAGTATTGCCAGGTTGCGGATGCCGAGGAAGTCAAACTTAAGGAGCCCGGCGTTGTTCTCGTCTATCGAGTACATGTCGTACTGCGTAATCAGCTTGCCGCCCTTAGGGTCGAGCTGGAGCGGCGTGTAGTCGGTAAGCGCAGTGGGGGCAATAACGACGCCCGCGGCGTGGACCCCAACGTGCCGGGCGCACCCCTCTATCTTCTGCCCCAAGTCGACAATCTCGCGCACTTGCGGGTCCTTCTTGTACATTTTGCCGAGCTCGGGGTTTTCCTCCATCGCGCGGCTCAGCGTCATAGGGAATCCTTGCGAGCCCATAGGTATTTCTTTGGCAATGGCATCGCCCAGGCCGTAAGGGAGCCCCAGCGCCCGCGCCACGTCGCGCACCACGCCGCGCGCCAGCATAGTGCCAAAGGTGCCGATTTGGGCCACCTTGTCGGCGCCGTACTTGTGGCGCGCATACTCAATAACCTCGTCGCGGCGGTTGTCGGCAAAGTCCATGTCGATGTCGGGGGCCGAGGGGCGCTCGGGGTTTAAAAACCGCTCAAACGGCAGCTTGTAGGCTAGGGGGTTTACGTTGGTAATGCCCAGCACGTAGGTTACGAGGGAGCCTGCGACCGAGCCGCGGATGGTGGTAAGTATCTTGTTTTTCCGGGCAAAGCGCAGCAGGTCGGCGACCACCAAAAAGTACGGCGAGTAGCCTTTGTTGGTAATAATCTCGTACTCGTACTCGATGCGCGCGCGGATGTCGGGCGTCATCTGCAAAAAGCGGCGGGTCAAGCCCTCCTCGACAAGCCGGCGCAGCTCTTGGTCGTAGGTCGCACCCTGGGGTATCTCGATGTCGGGGAAAAACCACTGCCCCAGGTTTAGGTCCAGGTCGCACTGCGCCGCCAAGTCAGCGGTCTTTTTTAGCGCCTCTGCGCCAAACCGGCTCTCCATGTAGGCGGCAGTGGGGAAGGAAAAGTCATCCTCCTCTTCGTCGATATCGCCCGAGTCGACGGGCCCGCGGTTCTCTATTGCGCGCAAAGTTTCCCACGCGCGGCGGTCCTCCGGCCCGAGGTAAAACACCTCGCGCATCGGCAGGTCGGTGTCTTTCGGGTCGAGCACAATAAGCCCCGCTTGGTGCTCATCAAGCACTGCCTGGGTCAGGAGCGGAGCCCCCGGCGAGTTGAGGTGCGACTTGGTAACGATTTGTAGCAGGTTTTGGTAGCCCTCGCGATTTTTGGCGTACAGCAGTACGTGCTTGCCGCCCTCCATAATGCTCTCGAGCCCGACAATGGGCTTGATGCCGGCCTCTTTGCACTCCTTATAAAACTCAATAGCGCCATAGAGGTTGCCCAGGTCGGTAAGTGCCAATGCCTCGCAGCCCTCGGCCTTGGCGCGCGCTACCAGCGCCGGTATTTTGGGCAGGGCCTTAAGCAGGGAGTAGTGCGAGTGCACGCGCAAGGGTACAAAGGCAGACATATATAGAGTATACTCTCGCGCCCCTACCTTGAGCCATGCCTGATAGAATGTCCTAATGCAGTGGCTTGTTGGGGTAGATGAAGCGGGGCGGGGGCCTTTGGCCGGGCCGGTGGCGGTTGGGGTAGTAGCGGTGCCTAAGGGCTTTAACATCAAACGCGCGTTCCCGGGCGTGGGCGACTCCAAACAGCTCAGCGAGGCTCTGCGCGAGGAGATTTATGCCGAGGCGCTTTTGCGCGCCCGGGCTGGCGACATAAGGCTGTGCGTGCGCTACAGCAGCGCTCTATATATAGACACGCGCGGCATCGTGCCCGCGGTATGCCGCGGAGTCTGGAGCGGCGTGCGCAGTGTGGCCTTGCCCCGCAACTCTTTTATAAAGCTCGACGGCCTGCTTGCGGCCCCGCCCGAGTACCGGCAAGAAACTATCATAAAAGGCGACGCCTTAGAGCCGGTTATTTCGCTGGCCTCAATCGTCGCCAAAGTCAGGCGTGACAGGCTTATGCGCGCCTACGCCAAAAAGTACCCGGCCTACGCGTTCGATGTGCACAAGGGCTACGGCACGCAGAAGCACCGCCAGGCCATAGGCGAGTTGGGCCTATGCGCCATCCACCGCCAGACTTTCTGTAAGGTTGACCTATGGGGCAAAACCGGGGTATAATAGGGCGTTCGCTGGGGAGAGAGTTTTAGTACCTTAGGCGATCGGAGATCTAGGAATCAGGGGAGGCACTGCTTGTTTTTGCAAGGGAAAAAAGAAACGGCAAAGACGCCAGCCGAAATTTGGCCAGCGAAACAGCTTCAGGCGGTGGTCCGCAACTGGAGACCCGAAAACGGCTCCATTTGTAGTTTCTGCCATCTGTACAAGATTCTCGGTTGCCCGCACTTGGGCAAGGAGCCTCCATCGCAAGGGTACTGTCCGCAGTTCGCCTATGGCGAGGGCGTTACGTGCCAAGACCTCCAGGACAAGATCGTGGCCGACATGGAGCAACATGTCAGGCCGGTCGAGCTTGCGCCGGAAGAGGTTTGTACGGCAGCCTGACCAAACAAAGACCCCGTCCTATGCCTTCCTCAAGGGAGTGCACAGGATGGGGTTTGTCTTTTTGCCCCTAAGATGCTATATATAGAGCCATGGTAGTCAGGATGAGACACACCAAGGCGCATACGGCTAACCGCCGTAGCCACCATGCCCTCAAGGCCCAAAAGCTCGCCGTATGCGAGTGCGGCTCGCCGCGCGTGTCCCATCGCGCATGCCCGGCTTGCGGGCGCTACCGCGGACGCGTCGTCGTCGACGTTGCTGCCAAGATGCAGGCCAAGTCGGCCCGCAAGGCAAAAAGGGATAAGAGCGAGGCGCAGAAATAGTCGGCCCCTGGCTCTTGAATCTGTGTAGGTTTTGTTTTTGGTCCCGGTCGCTCTTTGAACATAATGGCCAACAGGCATCTATCACGCTCGGTAGTACTGCAGACACTCTTTGAGTGGGACTTCCGCAACCTCTCCGCGGAGGCGGCCAACCTGTGCCTTAAGCGCAATGCAGGCGAGTTTGCTCCGCAGGGCGCCGACACGCCGTTTATGGAGGAGCTTTTGCGCGGATGCTTAAGCCGCACGCATGACCTCGACCTGGTCATCGGCAAGGCCGCCCCCGAGTGGCCCTTAGAGCGCATCGCCCCCGTTGACCGCAACGTGCTCAGGCTCGGGCTCTACGAGCTTTTGTTTGCCGACCGCGACAAGGTCCCGGCCAAGGTTGCCATAAACGAGGCAATCGAGCTCGCCAAGCACTTTGGCGGCGAAAATTCGGGCCGCTTCGTCAACGGAGTGTTGGGCGCCGTGTACAAGGAGCTGGGCGAGCCCGGCAAGGACGAGGTCTCAAAGAAGAAAAAGGAGGTCCCGTGGGAGGAGATGCCGCAAGAGCGGCTCGTGGGCGCGGTGGTCTACGCGCGCTCCGGCAACGAGCTCTACCTGGCCCTGGTCCACGACATCTTCGGGCATTGGACCTTAAGCAAGGGCAAGCTGGTGCCGGAGGAGACTCCCGAGGTGGGCGTCGTCCGCAAGATTAAGGAAGAGATAGGGCTCGACATTGCGCCCGAGGCCCGGCTCGGCGAGAACGAGTATGTCGCCTCAGACCCCGCGACCGGCAAAAAGCGCAAGCATGTCATCTACTTCTTGGCCAAGTCGCCCTTTACCGAGGTCGAGCTCGCCAAAAAGGGCGGGCTCGACGACGCCCGTTGGTTTAAGCTCGGCGACGCTTTAGAGCTCAACTTTTACGAGGACATGCTCCCCATTGTGATGAAAGCGCTCGAGCATTTGGGCACCGACGCCAAAGGCAGGGCAAAAATACAAGCAAAATAATTTTTTATGGCCGCCGATTTTAATACGTTCCAAACTCAGCTGGGCATCCAGTTTAACGACGCCGACCTGCTTCGGCAGGCTTTTACGCATCGCAGCTACTTAAACGAGCACCGCGGCGAGGTGGTGGGCCACAACGAGCGCCTGGAGTTTTTGGGCGATGCGGTACTCGAGCTCGTCGCTACGCGCTTTTTGTACGAAAAGTTCCCCAAGAGCCCCGAGGGCGATCTGACCGCCTACCGCGCGGCGCTGGTCAACGCCACTACCTGCGCCGAGGTCGCAGGCGACATCGGGATGAACGATTACTTGCTACTGAGCCGTGGCGAGGCTAAAGACACGGGCCGGGCGCGGGGGATACTTTTGGCAAACGCCTTCGAGGCGCTGGTGGGGGCGATATACCTCGACCAAGGGCTCGACGCGGCAGGAGATTTTATAGGCAAGCACCTCTTCCCCAAGATTGACAACATAATACAAAAAAAGCTCTGGCTCGACGCCAAGTCAGCCCTGCAGGAGCGGGCGCAGGACGTCGACGGTGTCACGCCCAGCTACTCGGTATTGCGCGAGTGGGGTCCTGACCACAACAAGCACTTTGTGGTGGGCGTGCACATTAAGGCTGAGCTTATCGCCGAGGGCGAGGGCAAGAGCAAGCAGGATGCCGAGCAAGCCGCCGCCCGCGCCGCACTAGACAAAAAGGGTTGGTAGTGGTATACTATCGTTTGGGAGTACAGTTGTGTATTTGTTGCGTACCTGTGTCCCGTTAAACAAAAAGCAGGGACAAAAAGATGACGCCACTCATAGTTACCTCGCCGGTGATCGACAAGACGCTGGTGATCGACTACCTCGATGAGGACGGCAAGACCGTACTCGAGACCGAGTACAATCCGATGGCTGCGTCGGAGTACGCCAAACTGGCGGCTGACCCGACCCAGCTGGCGGTCAACGATTGTGGCGACCGGTACGAATTTGCCGGTATCCGCAAGACCGAGAGCTTCCCGGTCTTCCAGCTGAAGTACACTCGGCACTAGGCTTGTTGCAGTTGCGTAGAGTTAGGGCGGCCCCGTGGGCCGCCCTTTTCCTTTTCTTTGTTACAATAGCCCCATGCGGCTGAAATCCATCGAGCTGTCGGGGTTTAAGTCTTTTGCCAAAAAGACGCCCCTTACCTTTGAGTCGTCTATTACGGCAATAGTCGGGCCTAACGGCTCGGGCAAGTCCAACGTGGCCGAGGCGTTCCGCTTCTGCCTCGGCGAGCAGTCGATGAAGAGCATGCGCGGCAAGCGCGGCGAGGATTTGATATGGAACGGCTCAGGCAGCGCGCCGCGCGGCGGCCGGGCCTCGGTCAAGCTTATTTTTGACAATAGCGACCGCACGCTCAACCTCGACTTTGACGAGGTCACAATCGAGCGCGTGGTGCACCGCGACGGCGGCAACGACTACCTGCTTAACGGCAGCCAAGTGCGCCTGCGCGATGTGGCCGAGCTCTTGGCAGGCGCCAATATCGGCGCGTCGGGGCACCATATTATCTCGCAGGGCGAGGCCGACCGGATACTGAGCGCCGGCGTGCGCGAGCGCCGCGAGATGGTCGAGGACGCGCTGGGGCTGACTGCGTATTTATATAAAAAAGAAGAGGCGCAAAGAAAGCTCGACAAAACCGCGGAGAACATGCGCGAGGTCGAGGCCTTGCGCCGCGAGCTGGCTCCCCACCTCAAGTTTTTAAACAACCAGGTCAAAAAAATAGAGGAGGCCAAGGCCTTGCGCGACGAGCTAAAGGGGCGCTACCTCGAGTACCTCAGGCGCGAGAGCGTGTACCTAAAGTTTGCCGAGGCGACCCTAGAGGCCGAGCTCGAGTCTCCCGAGCGTGAGCACAAACAGCTTAATGCCCAGGTAGAGCGCCTGCGCGCGGAGCTGACAAAAAAACACGGGAATGATAAGGATACGCAAGAGCTGATGCGGCTCGAGGAGGAGGGCCGCCGTGCCGCGCACCGCCGGCAAGAGATTATCCGCGAGCTGGGCCGCATCGAGGGCTCGCTTGCGGTCCAAGAGGCCATGGGCCCCGCACACGAAACTATTCCTTTAGCGGAGGCCAGGGCATTTGGCGAGCGGGTGCTGCACGAGCTCGAGCTGCCGTTTAACGAGCTCTCCAACTTCCAAAAGCGGGTATCGGCTCTGGTCATCTTGGCGACCGAGTTTTTGCGCCGCATATCCCAAAACAGGCATATGAAGGGCGAGAGCATCGACGAGCTTGGGGCAAAGCGCGCGGGCCTCGAGGCCGAGCTAAAAAGCTTGGGAGACGGGGAGTCTCGCGTGGCCAAAGCTACCGCAAGCCTGCGGAGTGCCATAGAGAGCCAAAAGGATGCCAGCCGCGACGCCGAGCGCGAGCTGTTTGCCACGATGGCGCGCCGCAGCGAGCTCGAGACCACCTTGGCGCGCCTGCGCGGGCGCCGGGAGGTGCTGCTGCGCGAGCGCGAGAGCTTTAAGCGCGAGCTTGCCGAGGCCGGAGCCTTGGTGGGCCGCGCCGCAGCAGACTACGAGTCGCATCCCACAGAGGCGACCGAGCACGAGATAGCGGAGGAGGATAGAAAAACCCAGGACGAGCGGCGCCGCAAGCTAGAGCGGCTCAAGATCAGGCTCGAGGAGTCTGGCTTGGGACAGTCGCACGAGGTGCTCAAAGAGCATCAAGAGACGACCGAGCGCGACCAATTTCTGAGCCGCGAGCTAGCAGACCTCGAGGCCAGCCGCGCCTCGCTCCTGCATTTGATAGACGAGCTGACCCGGACCTTGGAGGTGCGCTTTGGAGAAGGCATAGACAAGATTAATAAGGAGTTTGATGCGTTCTTTAAACTCATGTTTGGCGGCGGCCAGGCCTCCTTGCAGATTGTTAAAGAGAAAAAATTAAGGCGCGGGGCCAGCGAGGCGCACGAGGGCGATGACGAAGAGCTTAGTGATAAAGATGTAGAGGTCGAGCAGGGGATAGACCTTACGGTCTCCTTGCCGCACAAGCGGCTTAAGGGGATACATATGCTGAGTGGCGGCGAGCGTGCGCTGACCTCGATTGCTTTGATATTTGCGATGAGCCAGGTCAACCCGCCGCCGTTTTTAATACTCGACGAGACCGATGCGGCACTCGACGAGGCCAACAGCCGCCGCTACGGCGACATGATAGAAACCTTGGCCCGCCACAGTCAGCTTATCGTCATTACCCACAACCGCGAGACCATGTCGCGCGCCGGCATCCTCTACGGCATAACCATGGGCTCCGACGGCGCCTCGCGCCTCCTGTCGGTCAAATTCGAGGAAGCGGTAGCAGTGGCTAAATAAATAAAAAGTGGTAGAGTTTTATTAGGAAACAGCAGGAGGTACCCCGTGGCAGAACTTGCAGGCAAGGACGTAATCGTCGAGGGTGACTACGTGTTTCGGTTTCAGGTTTTCAAAGACGGCACGTCGTTGTGCGAAAGAACCCCAACCAACGATCAATCCGGCGTCTGGGAAGAGTTGTTGGATTGGGCTCAGTTGCCCGAAGGGGTTCGGAGAACTTTCGCCGTCATGCGACCTGAATCCAAAAAGAGCCGGTCACTTGGGCTTACTTCAGACCCATATGTGTCCTAGCGGACCAGCTCAAAGTCCAAAGTGCGGGCCGCAAGGTCCGCACTTATTAACTTAATTTAATCCCAATATGGTCGCATTCTGCAGATAAGCCTAGTGCGCATTATTTCGACTATCGTCCGAATAATGTGCTTGTGGTATAGTCGGCCCGTGAGATTGAAAGGATCAACAGCTCTGCCGCGCGTGCTTTCTTCTGTCGCGAATGCGGCCATCGCGATTTCTTCCGCCAACGCGTCGACATCCGGCGGGGTGTACCGGGCGTTCCGTAAATTCGACGAGCTCCAGTCGCTCAGCGACCGGCAGCTGCAGGGGACGGTTCGGCACGCCATACGGGACAGCTATATAGTCATACGGACCGTAGGCGGCAAGCGGCATATAGAGCTGACCAAGAAGGGGAGGCGGTCGGTCCAAAAGAGCGCGCTCGAGCGGTTGCGTCCGCTCCGGCAAGAGTCCTGGGATGGGAAATGGCGCATCATCTTATTCGATGTACCCGAGTCGTCGCGCAAGGGCCGCAACAGCTTTGCCGCAGGGCTTAAGCGCATGGGATTCGCGCAGATCCAAAAGTCCTGCTTCGCCTTTCCGTTCCCGTGCCTCGATGAGATTGAGGCCCTTGCGGACTTCTGCGAGGTGCGGCCGTTCATCAAGCTCATCGTGGCGGAGCGGATGGAGGGTTCCAAGCAGCTCGCGGCCCGGTTTAAGTTGCCTTAGTAGGACAGGGGATAAAAAATAGGGAGAGGGAGGGATAAGCGCATTATTTCGACTATCGTCCGAATAATGCGCTACAGCGATAGGGGCAGTTTTTATCTTGCTACCTGACCAGCTCGAAGTCCAACTGGCGGGTGGCTAGGTCGGCGGCTATAAGCTTTATCTTGACCGCGTCGCCGAGCGTAAACTTTTGCTTATTGCGCTGGCCTACTAGGGCATACTCCTTTTGTGAGTAGTTATAAAAATCGTCACCAATGCTCCTGACGCGCACCAGGCCCTCGGCCGCGGACTCCCTCTCCTCGACATACAGGCCCCAGTCCGTAACGCCGCTAATGACGCCGTCAAACGTCTGACCAACCTTAGGGAGCATAAACTCCACCTGCTTGTATTTAATGGACTCGCGCTCGGCATCCACAGCCTTAGCCTCTTGCTCGCTCGCCAAGAGGCACATGCGCTCCAAGTCGACGTATTCGCGCCTATCTATGGGGTGGCCGTCTAAGTGGCTCGCCAAAATCCGGTGCACCAGCATGTCGGGGTAGCGGCGTATGGGCGAAGTAAAGTGCGTGTAGTACTCGAACGCCAGGCCAAAGTGCCCGATGTTTTTGGTGGTGTATATGGCCTTGGCCATCGAGCGCAGGGTTGCGGTGCGTATCAGGTGCTCCTCGGGCTTGCCTTTAATGTCCGCAAGCAGCCTTTGTATGTCCTTGGCGTTTATTTTCTTTTTGGGGCGGCCAAACTCGTAGCCCACAGCGCGCACAAAGGTCGCGAGCTCCTCTATCCGGTCCTGCTTGGGCTCGTCGTGGATGCGGTACAAAAATACATAGCCCTTCTCCGGCACGTCCTTGGCGAGCCGGGAGACATGCGCGGCAACCTCGCGGTTAGCCAAGAGCATAAACTCCTCTATAAGCCAGTTGGTGTCTATGCGCACCTTGCGCACCACGCGCAGCGGCACGCCTTGCTCGTCTAACTCAAACTTGACCTCGTTGTCGCCAAAGTCTATGGCGCCCTCTTTTTGCCGAGCCTCGCGCATGATGCGCGCCAGTTTGTACAAGATGTTGAGCTCGCTGAGGTAGGGCCCCGCCTGCTTGTCCAAGACCTCTTGCGCCTCCTCGTAGCTAAAGCGCTTATCGGAGTTTATGACCGACTTGCTAAACGTGGTAGCCAGAACTCGTGCGTTGTTGTCTAAAATGAATACGGCCGAGAATGCTAGCCGGTCCTCGCCCTCCTTGAGCGACGCCACGCCGGCAGAGAGCGAGTGGGGGAGCATGGGTATGGTCGCGTCGACCAGGTAGACCGAGGTGCCGCGCTTGCGGGCCTCGTCGTCTATTGCGGTGCCCGGCGCGCAAAAGTACGTGGCGTCGGCAATATGTATGCCCACCTCGTAGGTGCCGTTGGGGAGCGTGCGCACCGACAGCGCGTCGTCAAAGTCCTTGGCGTCTTTGGGGTCTATGGTCATGGTCGTAACCCCGCGGAAGTCCGCACGCTTGGGGAGCTCGCGGGCAATAATGTTTGCATGGTCGGCCTCGAGCGCAGTCGCCTCGGCCTCGACCGCGTCGGGGAAGCTGGTGGCAAAACCCTTCTCCATCACAATGGCGTTCATTTCAGTCCGGTGGTCGCCGGCCTTGCCTATAACTTTTATAACTTCGCCCACGGGGTCCTTGCCACCATCAAAGGACACCAGCTTTAGTAAAACTTTTGAGCCCTCCTCGGCCGGGGTAATTAAGGTAATATGCCGGTAAAATTTTTGGTCGGCAGGGAGCGCCACGCCGCCTTTAATAGTCGCGACAAACTCGGTCTTGGCTCGCGCGACAACCTTGACGACGCGGCCCATCATGCGTGCGGATTTTGGTACCTGCCCGCGAAAGGTACGCGGCTGTATAAGGCCGCGCAGCTCAACCTCGACCTCGTCGCCGTTTAAGGCGCCTTGTAAGTTTTGGGTATCTATCTCGATGTCCTCCTTCTCTTTTGGGGCGCCCTTAACCATCACCATGCCCTCGGCCAGAGGCCAAGGTAAATAGCCCACCCCTTTGCGGGTTACTTGGACTATGCCAGATATGAGTTCTTTCCCGCCCGAGGCGGGTCCGCCTTGGGCGGAAGAGCCCTTGCTCGGGCCATTATCTCTGCGAGGCATTAATAGAGCCATACTACCGCGTTTATTGACCAAAAGCTAGAGGCCTGCTAAAGTACTCCCATACCGCCTAGTGGCGGTCATTTTTTAGAAAATATGCTCACTATCCGACTTACCCGCGTAGGCAAGAAAAAGGACGGCTCCTTCCGCGTGGTCGTCATCGACTCCAAGCGCAAGATACAGGCTGGCAACTACCTCGAGATGGTAGGCAGCTACGACCCGCGCGTTGATACTTGCGACCTTAAGGCCGACCGCATTAAGCACTGGCTGTCGTACGGCGCTACCGTCTCCGACACGGTGCACAACTTGCTTGTCTCCAATAAGATAATCGAGGGCAAGAAGATAAACGTGCTCCCCAAGAAGGTGCTCGCTCCTACTGCGCCAGAGGCTTCGCAGGACACAGCAAGCCCGGCAGACGTGCCCTCCGAAGCTCCAGCACCAGTAGAGACCAAAGAGGACGGGTCCTCCGAAGCTTCAGCGAAGGAGGATAACTCGGTTGTGGCAGAAAAGGCCGCAGAGTAAAATAAGAGGAGGTTTTATATTTAACTACATATCCCGTTATGGCTACAGAGAAGGACCAGGAGTTTTTGGAGTTTGTTATCAAGGGCTTGGTCGAGCACCCCGAGGAGGTCAAGATCACGCGCGTCGTCGACGAGATGGGCGTACTGCTGACGCTCGACCTCAATGCCGAGGACATGGGCAAGGTTATTGGCCGCTCGGGCAATACCGCCAAAGCAATCCGCACTCTTTTGCGCGTCGTCGGCATGAAGCACAACGCCCGCGTTAACCTTAAAATAAACGAGCCTGCAGGTGGTCGCCGCGATATGGGCGACACCGGCGGCACCGCGGCCCAGGGCTGGGACGGCAGCCACGACGCCGCTGCCGCGGCAACCCCGGCGATGAAGAGTATCGACGAGGCCATGGGCGACTTGGACAAATTCTAAAGGCTCCGGAAAACAAGCCTGTCGCAGTGCGGATATTTTCTGAGGAAAATTCCTACGCTCCGGACCGTCGTCCTCGCGACACTGCACCAGACTTATTTTCCTCCGCTCCGCAAAAACCGCCCTTGTGGGCGGTTTTTGATTTGCTATAGTAGCTTAAGAAACGGAGGGACTTCCCATGAAGCTTCATGATCCTGCAGAATATTTCATCCTGGGCGGCTCGGTCATCGGTGCTTGGGCTTGGTCGGTCGCTGGAGCGGGCTTGTTTGGCGCCTTCTTTGCGGCCTGTATCACCATTCCGCTGGTGCGGCTCGAGATTTACTTCTTCCGCGAAAAACGCGTGATGCTCGAAGCTCGGACGAATAAGCACGCTATTGTCTGACCCGCCCAAAACGATTGCGGCAGAGTAATCGGGAGTGCTTTGCAAGAAACAGAGCACCCGGCATAACAGGATGCCGAAAACCGCGCGTTTGTGTGCGGGACAAGACGGTGAAGCTCAGGAGGTCCTGAACTCCAACTGCCGTACAAGCCGAGCCGCCGGGCAACCCCCGGCGGCTTTTGTTTTTGTGCTATCGTAGCGGCATGGAGCAGAAAATCCTTCCTTTCGACTTATACGAGCGCATGCTGAGCGCATTCTCGGGCCATATGGTTGAGTATAAAGGGGTACTCTATCCGACAGTCGAGCATGCATACCATTGCCAGCGCTATGCCGACCCGAAAATAGTCGAGGAAATTAAAAACGCGCGCAGTGCGAAGCTTGCCTGGGCTGTATCGCAGAAATACAAGGCGCAGCAGGCGTTGGGGTTTGATGAGCGCAAAGTCGCGGTTATGGAGGATATTTGCCGGGCCAAGCTTGCCCAGCACGATGATGTAAAGGAGGTGCTCTTATGGTCCGACGGCATGGCTATCATAAAAACCTACCCCGACCCATTTTGGGGCGTTGGTGCAGATGGCGAAGGGCGCAATGAGTTAGGAAAACTTTGGATGCGATTGCGCGAGGAGCTTAAGCGGGGTACAACTGGCGCATGAACTTCCACGTCATTACCCTTTTTCCGGAGGTTGTAGAGGCTTACACGAGCGCTTCTATACTCGGTCGCGCGCAAAAGCAAAACCTGCTTAAGGTTAAGACCTACCAGCTGCGCGACACCGCGGGCAACAAGTGGGGCAAGGCTAAGTCGCCCGGCGACCGCCCGGCTGTAAAACAGCTTAGGGTAGACGAGCGGCCCTACGGCGGCGGCCCGGGCATGGTCCTGCGCGCCGAGCCCATCATCAAGGCGGTGGAAAGAATTCAGAAATCACTAACAAAGGGAAAACGTTATGATGTTATGATACATGGGAACAAAAAGCCTAAAGGTGTAAAAGTGCTCATGACCTCGGCCGGCGGCAAGCCGCTTACCAACGCCTATGCCAAAGCGCTGGCCAAGCAAAAAGATGTCATCATAGTCTGCGGCCGGTACGAGGGGATAGACACTCGGGCGATCAAGATACTAAAGGCCGAGGAGGTGTCGGTGGGCCCCTATATATTGACGGGCGGCGAGGTGCCGGCTCTGGCAATCCTAGACTGCACGGCGCGGCAAATTAAAGGCGTCTTGGGCAAGTTTGAAAGCTTAGAGGAGAGCCGGGTAGCGAGCCACGATATGTATACTCGCCCCGAGGTTTTAAAAATTAAAGGGAGGTCATATCGCGTGCCCAAAGTCCTCCTTTCGGGCCATCACGCCAACATAGACGCTTTGCGCAATAAAAAAAGGAGCGGACAGGGCTAGTTGACTGTCCCGTTTAGATGTATATTTACTACTATCGCATGAAATATACAGGTTTGGGCAAGAAAAATCGGAGCAGATGCTCCGATTCAACGTAGTGTGTTTAAGAACGCCGAGCGCTTGATGCTGCTCTCTCGGTAATGTTCGGGAGTAGTTGGAAATGCAGTCGTAAAGGAGGTAGTACCGAGCGCCTCGATAGTTGCAGGGTTGGTAAGCACTCGGCCAACAACACGAGAGAGCGCAGATACTACCGCTTTGGAGAGTCCAGGCGGTCCCGCAAGTCCAAGATGCGGTATCAGTTCCTCGTCATTACCGTGTACCCGTAAGAGACCTTTTTCCACTAGTGCACGGGATGCGGTAGGAATTGAGCACATGAGCGAAACGCGCCCGGCTGCAACATCGGCCAAGGCCTGCGGCTCGCTTGGGTAGGGTATAAGAGTGACCGGTAGCCCCACCCGTGCACGGTAGCGATATGCGCACATCCTCCCCACAAAGTTGCCGTGAGCCATAGTCGCTCCTTCTAACCCTCTGCGGTTTGTAAGAGTAGCAGGCGACGATACTATCCATGGCGCTTGGAAGTGACCAAGCCCGGCGATGTAGGTAAGTGACTGCGGGTCATACCGCAGCGGTACTTTGCCAACACGATAGAGCATCGAATCGGTCAGTCCCAGTACTGTATAGCCGTCCGGCACTGCGCGCGATACTTCGAGTGCCGCGAGCGTCCCTTCGGCTCCAGTGCGATTTTCAACAACAACTGGGGTGGCAAGTTCGCGCGAGAGAGCACCCGCGACGATTCTTGTAACAATGTCTGCCGACGAGCCGGGGCCTAGTCCGACCACGATAGTTATCGGCCGCTTTGGATATTGATCCGCCGCAGCTTCATACGGCACAAGTAAGAGTGCCGCGACCAGGAACAGGTTTTTCATGAGAGGCTCCGTGTAAGAATTGTCTATCCGTATTCAAGCACTTAAAAAGATCCGGCGCAAGCCGGCGAAGTGCCGGCTCTGGCAATTATCGACTGCACCGCGCGCCAGATTAAGGGCGTCTTGGGCAAGTTTGAAAGCTTAGAGGAGAGCAGGGTAGCGAGCCACGATATATACACCCGCCCCGAGGTTTTAAAGATACAAGGCAAGGCGTACAAAGTCCCCAAGGTCTTGCTGACCGGTCATCACGCCAACATAGACGCGCACCGCAGCAAAAGGCGCAGCAATCAAGCTTAGTACATATTTTATACGGTCGTATAAAATATGTACCTGCCGTTTGAGGGGTGCATAAGTGCGGTTGACCAATAGTTCCGTTTATTTTATTCTCCGAGAGGTTGCACAAGGTTTTTAGCAAATGGGAGAGATGCACAAATGAGGCGCCAGAAGAACGGTTCCAACTCCAAGGCGATTAGCGCCAAGGCTAAGCGTAAGGTCGCGGCCAATCGCGAAAAGCGCGGTATCGTCGCATCACACGGCTCCGGTATTAACCGAGTTGGCCATATCAGTCACCAGCGCATGTAGTTGCGCCGTCTCCAGTCCCTCAGCCGCCGGCAGGGTGTGCCGGCGGCTTTCGCTTTTTAGGCCAAACCAGCGGTTTGCTGGGCATTCCGCTGGTTTGGCCCCTGGGGACACCCGATTTGACAGTCCTTATATAGCGGCTATACTAGGTAGCGAAACCAACGGGGCAGGGCACGGGGCCCAAGATTGTGTATCGAGTCGGGGGTTTCGATACAAACGCAGAATAAGGAGGCATAGCCGCACTTATTTTGCCAATAAAATAGTAAGGTGTCTTCATTCACCTAACAAGCTTCATACCGAAGCACGGGAGCGATTTGCGCGCCCGCGATTTTTCGTGTTTTGGCTCTGTGCATAACTCTGTTGACAAGTGTCTTTGTGCCCGTAGCCATTACCAGAAAGCCTCAAGCCTCCCCGTTCCTGTTTGCAGACTCTTATATAAGGTGCCGGTCCCTTTATTAAGCCGCTTCATAAAAAAATCATTATGCGAGAGCAAAAGCATTTCTCCCGGTTCCGCGCCCCCCGCGTAGAAACCCCGAACCTGGTGGAAGCGCAGTCCGACTCCTACGCCTGGCTCATCGAGAAGGGCGTACGCGAGACGTTTAAGGAGTTTACTCCTATTAAGGACTACTCGGGCAAAAAGTTTGACCTCGAGTTCGTCAAGATAGAGCTCGGCGAGCCCAAGGTAGACGAGCATTATGCTAAAGCGCAAAAACTGACGCTCGATATCCCCGTGCGCGCGGTCGTCAAGCTCATCAACAAGGTCGCCGGCACCGAAAAAGAGCAGGAGATCTTCCTGGCGGACCTGCCGTTGATGACCAATCACGGCACGTTTGTCATCAACGGCGTCGAGCGCGTCATCGTGCCACAGCTCGCGCGCTCCTACGGCGTCTTTTTTACGGCCGAGGAGGTCAAGGGCAAGCGCCACTTTGGCGCCAAGCTCATACCCCAGCGCGGCGCGTGGATAGAGATGGAGGCCGAGGCTACCGGCGACATCGCGGTGCGCATTGACCGCAAGCGCAAGTTCCCGGCGGTATCCTTACTGCGCGTCATGGGCGCACATACCGACCAGGAACTTAAGGCGCTCTTTGCGGGCAATGCGCTTGCCAAAACCTGGATTGAGGCCGCGATAGAGAAGGACCCGGCCAAGACCATCGAGGACGCCTACGTCGAGATACACAAGCGCCTGCGCGACGGTGACCTGGCGACCGCCAAGAACGCCCAAGAGTACATCAACTCCATATTCAGCGAGGAGCGCTACGACCTCTCGCGCGTCGGCCGTTACCGCTTTAACCAGCGCTTTGGCAAGTCGATGGACGAGAAGGACTTGGCCCGCAAGACGCTCTCGCTCGAGGACCTTGCAACCGTGCTCATCCACCTGCTTACCCTCGAGAACGACCCCGAGGCCGTCGAGGACAACATCGACCACTTGGGCTCGCGCCGCGTGCGCTACGTAGGCGAGATGCTCCAGAGCCGCCTGCGCGTCGGGTTGACGCACATGAAGCGCAATATCCAGGACCGCATGTCCACCATCGACGCGGAGGCCACGATGCCCCAGCAGTTTGTCAATCCGCGCCCGCTCCAGGCCCGCATCAAGGAATTTTTTACCACCAACCAGCTGTCGCAGTTCATGCAGCAGAACAACGCTCTGGAAGAGCTCGAGCACCTGCGCACGCTGTCCGCGCTCGGCCCGGGCGGGCTCACCCGCGAGCGCGCGGGCTTCGAGGTGCGCGACGTGCACCCGAGCCACTACGGCCGGCTGTGCCCCATACACACCCCCGAAGGCCCCAACATCGGCCTTATTTTGCGTCTGTCGACCTTTGCGCGCCTCAACGAGTTCGGCATGATAGAGACCCCGTACGCCAAAGTGGTCAAGGGTAAGGTTACCGACGAAATAGTCTACCTTAACGCCGCCGAAGAGGAGGGTGTCGCTATCGCCCACGGCGCCACCCGCGTGGACGACTCCGGCAAGATTGAGGAGGACATGCTCGAGGTGCGCCAGGGCTCCGTGCCCACCCGCGTCGCGCGCGCAGAGGTCGACTACATCGACGTCGCCCCCGAGCAGCCGTTTTCCATCGCAACGTCCATGATCCCGTTCCTCGAGCACGACGACGCCAACCGCTCGCTGATGGGCTCGAACATGCAAAAGCAGGCAACGCCCTGCCTCTTGCCCGAGGCGCCGTTGGTAGCAACCGGCATGGAGGAGCGCGCAGCGCGCGATACGGGCCGCCTTATCTACGCTCGCGAAGCCGGCGTCGTTGTGGAGGCAGACGGCAAGCGCATCAAGGTCAAGAATGAGAAGGGCAAGGAGGTAGAGTATCCGTTTGTAAACTTTGTGCGCACCAACGGCTTTACCAGCCTCCACAATCGCCCGTCGGTCTCCGTGGGCGACAAGGTCAAAAAGGGCCAGCTCTTGGCCGACATATCCAGCTCCGACCAGGGCCAACTGGCCTTGGGCCAAAACGCACTCGTGGCGTTTATGTGCTGGTCGGGCGCCAACTACGAGGACGCCATCATCATCTCCGAGCGCCTCGTCAAGGACTCCAAGTTCAGCTCCATACATATAGAGGAGTTCGTCTGCAACGTGCGCGACACCAAGCTGGGGCCCGAGGAGACTACGCACGATATCCCCAACGTAAGCGAAACCAAGCTGCGCAACCTCGACGAGGACGGCATCGTCCGCCCCGGCTCCGAGGTGCGCCCCGGCGACATTCTGGTGGGCAAAATAACCCCCAAGGGCGAGACACAGCTGACCCCCGAGGAGCGCCTCTTGCGCTCGATATTCGGCGACAAGGCCCGCGATGTTAAGGACTCGTCCCTGCGCATGGAGAATGGCAAGCGCGGCCGCATCATCGGCGTCAAGGTATTTAGCCGCGAGGCAGGGCACCAGCTCGAGTCCGGCATCATCAAGCGCATCCACATCGAAATCGCCCAGCTGCGCACCGTATCCGTCGGCGACAAGCTCGCCGGCCGCCACGGCAACAAGGGCGTCATCTCGCGCATTTTGCCCGAGGAGGACATGCCCTACATGGAGGACGGCCGCCCGGTCGATGTCATCTTGACTCCCTTGGGCGTCCCCAGCCGTATGAACCTGGGACAAATCCTTGAGCTCCACTTGGGGCTTGCGGCCAATACCCTTAACTACCAGGCTATCTGCCCGCCGTTTGCAGGCGCCACCGAGGCTGAGATCCGCACGGAGCTCAAAAAGGCCGGCCATGCCGAGTCCGGCAAGATGCCGCTCTATGACGGCCGCACCGGAGAGAAGTTCGAGCAGGACATCGCGGTGGGCTACATGTACATCCTCAAGCTCCACCACATGGTCGAGGACAAGATCCACATGCGCTCCATCGGTCCGTACTCACTCATTACCCAGCAGCCCTTGGGCGGCAAGGCACAGGGCGGCGGCCAGCGCTTTGGCGAAATGGAAGTCTGGGCGCTCTTGGGCTACGGCGCGGCGTACACTCTGCGCGAGATGCTCACCATTAAGTCCGACGACATCCAGGGCCGCTCGGCCGCGTTCGACTCTATTGTCCGCGGCGAGCGCATCACCCACCACTTTGCTCCCGCATCATTTAACGTGCTTTTGCACACCTTGCGCGGTTTGGCACTCGACGTCGAGCTTATGCGCGGCGGCTCGCCGGTCGGCGGCTCTCGCAAGACTCCGGGCGCCGAGGCGTCGGACTTCGACGCGGTACGCATCCGCCCGGCCAGCCCCGAGCGCATCTTGGAGTGGAGCCATGGCGAGGTTACCAAGCCCGAGACGATAAACTACCGCACCCAGCGCCCCGAAAAAAACTCCCTCTTTGACGAAAAGATATTCGGTCCTGAGCGCGACTACGAGTGCTACTGCGGCAAATACCGCGGCATCCGCTACAAGGGCATCGTCTGCGAGAAGTGCGGCGTGGAAATCACCCGCGCCATCGTGCGCCGCGAGCGCATGGGCCACGTCGACTTGGCCGTGCCAGTGGCGCACGTCTGGTTCTTGCGCGCGATACCCTCGCGCCTCGCCATGGTCCTCGGAATCAGCGGCGGCGAGCTCGAAAAGGTCGTCTACTTTGCCGGCTACATGGTCAACACCGTGCATGAGAAGGAAAAGGCCCGCATAAGTACCGAGCTCGAGGCCGAGTACAAGCAAAAGGTGAAGAATCTCCAGGACGAAAAGTCCAAAGAGAAGATGAAAGAGCTCTTCTTGGAGGCCAAGAAGGACATCGAGAGCCTGCACATAGGCGCAGTGCTCGACGAGCCCAAGTACCACCGCTTTGCCATCAAGTATGGGGCGATGTTCGAGGCGGGGATCGGCGCCGAGGCGATATACAACCTCTGCAAGACGCTCGACCTCAAGGCGCTCATCAAAGAGATAGAAGCCGCGCTCCTGGACTGCGGCGCCGCCGAGCGCGAAAAGCTGGGCAAGCGCCTCTCTATCATCCGCGGCATGGTCCGCTCCGGCGTGCGCCCCGAGTGGATGTTCCTGACCCGCATACCGGTTATCCCTCCGGGCTTGCGCCCGATGGTCGCGCTCGAGGGCGGCCGCCATGCGACCTCCGACGTCAACGACCTGTACCGCCGCGTCATCAACCGCAACAACCGCCTCAAGAAGCTCATCGAAATCCATGCGCCGGACGTAATCCTGCGCAACGAGAAGCGCATCTTGCAGGAGGCCATAGACGCGCTTGTCGACAACTCTATACGGCACGGCGGAGCCGCATACTCGGCTACGACCCAGGCGCGCACCCGCCCGCTCAAGTCGCTCAGCGACAACCTCAAGGGCAAGCACGGCCTCTTCCGCCAGAACCTCTTGGGCAAGCGCGTCGACTACTCGGGCCGCTCGGTTATTGTCGTGGGCCCCGAACTTAAATTGAACCAATGCGGCCTGCCGAAGCACATGGCTTTGGAGCTCTTCCGCCCGTTCGTCATCGGCAAGCTCTTGGAAAAGGAGCTCGCCTACAACATCCGCGGCGCCGGACGCCTCATCGACGAGGGCGTTGCGGAGGTCTGGGCGATACTCGAGGATGTCATTGCGACCAAGTACGTGCTCTTAAACCGCGCACCGACCCTGCACCGCTTGGGCATCCAGGCCTTCCAGCCGATCCTCATTGAGGGCAACGCTATACAGCTGCACCCCATGGTCTGCCCCGCGTTTAACGCCGACTTCGACGGCGACCAGATGGCCGTCCACGTCCCGCTCTCGCCCGAGGCTCAGGCCGAGGCGCGCGAGATCATGGCCGCCAGCAAGAACATCCTCAAGCCGGGCAACGCCGAGCCGGTTGTGGCCTCCAAGCTACTCGACATCCTCTTGGGCGCCTACTGGATGACCAAAGAGGTCGACGGCATGAAGGGCGAGGGCCTCGCATTCTCGACGCCTAACGCCGCGATACTCGCGTACGACTACGGGGCTGTCGGATTCCAGGCCAAGATCAAGGTAATGCCCTCCGATAAGGAGAAGTACCAGCAATTCGGCGGACAGCTCTTCGAGACGACGGTAGGGCGCTTGCTCTTTAACACCGTCTTTCCCTCGGACTACCCCTACATCAACTACGGCATCGACAAGAAGGGCCTCGCCAAGCTCGTCAATGACCTCATATCCCGCTACGGGCTCGAGCGCATACCCGAGATCATGGACCGCATCAAGACGTTCGGCTTCCGCTATGTTACGCAGTCGGGCATTACGTGGTCGCTGGACGACATCCGCATCCCGCCGCAAAAGCAGTCTATCGTCGACGCCGCACAAAAGAAGTCCGAGGAGATAGTGCGCCACTGGCAAGACGGCCTTCTGTCCGAGGAAGAGCGCTACCACATGAACCTCGAGGTCTGGCACGACGCCAAGGCCGAGGTCGAGAAGCTCATCCCCGCATCCTTGCCGCGCAACGGCTCGGTAGAGGACATGCTCCGCTCGGGCGCCCGCGGCTCTCCGGCGCAGCTCACCCAGATGGCCGGCATGAAGGGCCTCATCGCCTCTCCTTCCGGCGAGACGCTGGAGCTCCCGGTTACCAAGTCTATGAAAGAGGGTCTCTCGCCGATTGAGTACTTTATCACCACCCACGGCAGCCGCTCTGGCTTGGCCGCAACGGCTCTGTCTACCGCTAAGGCCGGCTATCTCACGCGCCGCCTGTTCGACGTCGCGCAGGATATCGTCGTGACGCTCGAGGAGTGCGGCACTAAAGAGGGTATAACGATTACGCGCGAGTCCGCCTCCGGCATCGGCACCTTCCTGGCGAAGAACATCGAGGGCCGCTACGCCGCAGAAGACATTGAGTTAAACGGCAAGGTTGAGTACAAAAAGGGCCACTTCATCACCCAGCAAGACGCCAAGCATATAGAGGATACGGGTGCCGCATCGGCCTACGTGCGCAGCCCCATTGGCTGCCGCGCCGAGCGGGGCATCTGCGCCCACTGCTACGGTGCCGACTTGGGCAACATGAAGCCGGTCGCCTTGGGCGAGGCAGTAGGCACCATTGCCGCGCAGGCCATAGGCGAGCCGGGCACCCAGCTGACTATGAACGTCAAGCACGCCGGTGGCGCGGCTAGTCAGGGCGGCGACGTAACCTCCGGTTTGCCCCGCGTCGAGGAGATCTTTGAGCGCCGCATGCCGCGCAACCCGGCGGTCGTAGCCTCGGTCTCGGGCGAGGTCATCGAGATCAAGGACGACGGCAAGGAAAAGATAATCATCGTGGTGCCCGACCTCGAGCACAAGGCTAAGACCAAAAAGGGGAGCGAGGTCATCGAGTACGAGCTTTCCGCGCGCCGCGTACCTACCGTTAAGGTGGGCGACAAGATTACGCGCGGCCAGCTTATAACCGACGGCTCGGCGGACCTGCAAGAGCTCTTTAAGTACGCGGGCAAAGAGCGCACGCAAGAGTACATGATCGCGGAGGTCATCAAGATCTACGAGCTCCAGGGCGCCTCCATCTCCGTCAAGCACCTCGAGGTCATCATCCGCCAGATGTTCAGCCGCATCAAGGTCTCTGCCTCGGGCGCAACGGCGCTCTCGGTAGGCGACGTGATGTCCGAGATGGATCTCGAGGCCACCAATGCGACCGCCCGGGCCGCAGGCGACGAGCCGGCAAAGGGCGACGGTCTCGTTATGGGCATCCTCGACGTGAGCCTCTCGCGCGCCAGCTTCCTGTCGGCGGCATCCTTCCAAAACACGACGCGCATGCTCATCAAGGCGTCGATGTACGGCAGCGTCGACAATCTCGTAGGGCTTAAAGAGAATGTCATCATCGGTCGGCTTATCCCTGCAGGTACGGGCTTTAAGGGCTCGCCGAAGGAGAAGCTGGTCAACCGCTACGCGCCCGCGCCGGGCGAGGCAGTCGATGAGCGCGTCCGCCCGCCAATGTCCCGCACCGAGTAACCTCTAATTATTAAAAAGAAAAACGCCGCCCGACCGGGGCGGCGTTTGCCGTCAACTCAAGAAATAGATTCCCCACGGACTGCCGAGGATCGTTGTAGTAAAGAAAACACCAAAGCCAACAAAGGCCCAGTCGTCTCTGTCCACATCACTCTCCCAAGGTTCAATTGACTTAGTGTTGATTATACACCCATGCATCACATTTGTCAAGTGGTATACTATATATACTACTCATATGGACACCGAGGTGCAGCAAATAAAAGACCGGATCAATATCGTGGAGGTTATTGGCCAGTACGTGCAGTTAAAGCGCGCGGGGCGCAACTACAGCGGCAAATGCCCCTTCCATAAAGAGAGGACGCCCAGCTTTATGGTCAGCCCCGAGCGCGGGACCTACATCTGCTTTGGCTGCGGGGAGAAGGGCGACGTCTTTAGCTTTATCCAAAAGATGGACGGCATCGACTTTCCGACTGCATTAAAACAAATGGCCGACAAGGCCGGCATTACGCTGGTACCCCGTACCCACAACCCGCAAGCCCAAGAGGAGCGCGAGCACGAGAAGGAAAAGGAAGAAAAGCTCAAGGAAATCTGCGAGGCCGCGGCCGCCTTTTATGAGGCAGAGCTTGCAAAGAGGGCAGATGTGCTCGAGTACCTGGGGACCCGCGGGGTCTCGCAGGAGTCTATAAAAACCTGGCGCCTGGGCTACGCGCCGGCCGCGTGGGAGCCTTTAACTAAGCACTTGGTGGGCTTAGGCTTTGGACACCCCGACATTGTCGACGCGGGGTTTGGCATACGCAGTCAAAAGAGGGCGGGCGAGGTGTTTGACCGCTTTCGCGGGCGCATCATGTTCCCTATTATGGACAGCGCGGGGGCGCCCATTGCGGTGTCGGGGAGGTTTTTCGAGAGGGTACCCGGCCAGCAGACCGCCGATGCCGAGCCTGCTAAGTATGTTAACAGCCCCGAAACCGCCCTTTTTAAGAAGTCGCGCGTGCTGTACGGGTTCGACAAGGCGCGCGTGGCGATACGCAAGGCAGACTGCATCCTCCTGGTCGAGGGGCAGTTTGATTTAGTCCTCGCGCACCAAAGCGGCCTGCCGTTTGCCGTAGCGCTCTCGGGCACGGCGCTCACCCCCGAGCATCTCTCGCTGCTCGGCCGTCTGTCTAAGCGCCTGGTCCTAGCACTCGATGCCGACCAGGCAGGCATCCGCGCGGGCCTCAAGTCGGCGCATATGGCGCTCCTCGCCGGGTTCGATGTCAAAGTCCCCGCATTTCCGCCGGGCCAAGACCCGGCCGACATGGCGCGGCAAAATCCCGAGCTGCTTAAGGCCGCAATACGCACCAGTAAGACCGCCATAGAGTTCTTTTTAGATGTTTTGCGCCCCGAGGCCCGCGACCAGCGCGCATACCAAAAAGCGGTCGAGGCGCAGGTGCTGCCCTTGGTCGCGGCAGTCGAGAGCCATATCGAGCGCGAGCATTTTATACGGTTTATTGCAGCCAAGCTCGGCGTGCCTGACATGGCCGTGCGCGCCGAAGTAGCCAAGCGCCCGGCACTGCCCGCAGAGCCTTCACCGGCTATTCATCAGGCAGGCGGAGAATCGGTATCTGACCCTGTGGCGGATTTGACGGCTCTGGACAAAAAAGCGGCGATGCTCCTGTTCCATTTTGGCCGCGAGTCCGAGATAGGAGGCCGGTTGGCAGGACTCATTGGCGCCTCGCGCGCAGACGAGCTTACGGCGAGCCTCGAGGATCAGGCCGAGGCCCTGCGCTTTCGGTTCGAGGCCGAGGTAGGCGAGCACAGCGACGAGGCGACCATAGCCGCCGACATGCTGGGGGATATCGAGCGGGAGGTGGGGCGGGAGCGTTTCAAAATGAAGTTTTTGTGATATACTAGAGCACAAATCAATGGCAAAGAAAAAAGCCAAAAAATCTACCTCGCGGCGCCCCAAGGGCGCCGCTCAGGCTAAGCATTTTAAAAAGGCGGCTGCGGCCCGGAGGGCCAAGCTCGCACCCAAGAAAAAGGCCCACAAAAAGGCCCTGGTCAAGTCGACCGTGCTCTCGCCTAAGGCTGCCAAGCGCGCCGAGGAGCAGGCAAAGAAGGCCGAGGGCCTTATGGAGCGCGGCCGCCAGCGCGGCTTCGTTACCTACGACGAAATCCTAAAGGCCTTCCCCAACGTCGAGGAGGACGTCACGCACCTGGAGGAGCTGTACGAAAAGTTTAGCACCGCCGGCATCGACGTGCTGGAGGGCGGGGGCCTGTTGGAGATTGCCGAGGAGCCGACCGAAAAGGGCTACTCCCGCTCAGACTCCAGCTACGACTCTATACAGATGTACCTGCGCGAGATAGGCAAGTACCCGCTCCTAAACGCCCAGAGCGAGCGCGACCTGGCCAAGCGCATCATGGAGGGCGACCTCGAGGCCCGCAACCTGCTTGCGCGCGCCAACCTGCGCCTGGTGGTATCTATTGCCAAAAAGTACGTGGGCCGCAGCCCGGACCTAACGCTCTTGGACCTCATACAAGAGGGCAACATCGGGCTCTTTAAGGCGGTCGACAAGTTCGACTGGACCAAAGGGTTTAAATTTTCGACCTATGCCACCTGGTGGATACGCCAGGCCATTACGCGCGCCTTGGCCGACCAGAGCCGCACCATCCGCATCCCGGTGCACATGGTCGAGACTATAGCCAAGTATAAGCAAGTCAGCCGCCGACTTGCCCAAGACCTGGGCCGCGACCCTTTGGCCGAGGAGATTGCGCTCGAGATGGGCGTCGATGTCGAAAAGATATATCAGATAGAAAAGATAGACCAAGACACGGTCTCGCTTGAGTCCCCGGTCGGGTCTGATGATGGCGACGACGGCAAGTCGGTCCTGGGTGACTTTATAAAAGACGACAAGATTCTGAGCCCTGACCAAGAGGTCTCGCGCCGCATCTTGGGCGACCAGCTTAAGGAGATTTTGGACGAGCTTTCCCCCAAAGAGCGCGAGATACTCAAGCTGCGCCACGGGCTCGAGGACGGCATATACCATACGCTCGAGGAGGTGGGCAAGAAGTTCGGGGTCACGCGCGAGCGCATCCGCCAGATAGAGGCCAAGGCCCTGGAGCGTATCCGCACCCACGAAAAGGCCAAGCGCCTACGCAGCTATTAATATAAAAATGAAGCGGAAAAAGGCGCCGAGTGTACCCATTAAGTATTGGAGCCACTCCTCTTTAATGAGCTTTTTGCGCAACCCCCTGGCTTGGCATAAGCGCTATGTGGAGCTCATCTACGATACGCCCTCCTCGCCCTCGGGGGTGGTGGGCCGCGCAGCGCACACGGCGCTCCAGCACTACTACGGCGGGCTGCCCAAAGAGGCGGCGACGGAGCTCGGGCTCGAGTATTTGCGCCAAGTAGCCGACTTCGAGATCAACTTTGGCAAGGCCAAAACTAAGCGCGATATCAAGAAAAAGCGCGAGTCGATGGAGCGCGACTACCTGCAGGCGGTGGGGTTTTATTTGGCTCGGCCGCCCCACTACAAAGTGCTTGCGGTCGAGGCCAAGGCGACGGTGGAGGTCGAGGGCCTGCCCCTGCCCATTAAGGCGGTGTCGGACCTCGTGGTACAAAGCCGTGTGGACCCGCGCGGGGTGGACATTGTAGACCATAAGTTTGTGGCCGCCTTTACTCCCCATGGCGCCGACCGGTCGCTGTTTATCATCCAGGCGATATTCAACTACTACACGGTCAAAAAGACCTTTGGTAAGCCCGTGCGACGCTTTATCGTGCAAGAGTGCAAGATATCGCGCAACGCAGATGGCCGCCCGCAGATGCGCCGGCATATCATCGACTTCCGCCCCTTTCGGCGCGAGTTTATCGTCTTTAACCGCCTACTGCGCGACGCCACCATGGCTCTGGCACAGATGAGGCTCTTTTTGCCCAACCCCTCGGATATGTTCGAGGGAGAGAATTCGTTCGATATCTACCGCATAAACCTCATGAGCGAGGACTACGACGCCCACTTCAGGCCCGACGAATGATTTACCAACAAAGCTAACAGAAAAAGGCGGAGGGTTGAGTAACCCTCCGCCTTTTCGCTTTTTATATTTTATTACTGCGTTTCGGGACTCGAGGTGGGCTGGGGCGAGCCTGCTTCGACGGTGCCGCCTGCTGCGCCCGAGGCGCCGCCCGGGAGGCTGGAGAGGACTGCGTCTATGGCGGCGCGCATGCTCGAGTACGGCTGGGCGCCGTTGAGCGCTACGCTGTCGTTGCCGACCATTATGAGCGTGTAGGGCGTACCCTGCGCGCCTGCCGCAATTGCCTCAGCGTAGGAGTCGGTAATCTTCTTGGTAAACTTGCCCGAGCTGAGGCACGCATTAAACGCGTCTACATTAAGCCCCACAGCCCCGGCAATAACCGGCAACTGTGCTAGGTCGAGTCCGTTGTCGCTAGGCGTTATCTCGAATATTTTGTCGACATAGGCAAAGTACGCCGTGTCGCCGCCCTGGTCTGCCGCGCACTCGGCCGCCTCGGCCTCTTTGGGAGACTTGGAGTGTATCGAGGGGAGCGGTAGGGGGCGCGAGACCCATGCTACCTTGCCGCCTGCACCGTAGTAGTCCATGACCTGGTGCATGGTGGTGTTAAACAGCTTGCAGTGCGGGCACTCGAGGTCGTAGTACTCGACTACCTTAACCGGAGCGTTAGGGTTGCCCAAAATGTGGTCCTGCCCCGGCGTGTAGGCGCGGACGTTTTGCGGGTTGTCGGTCGAGCCAGGCGTCTGCGTACTGTTTTTACCGGACCAAAAGACCGCTCCGGCGATTAAAACTCCTGCAACGACGATAGTAATGGGCAGTGCGTAATTTCTATTCATATGCGTATATTTTACCCCTTCAACATAGTAACAGCAAACTACTTGACAGACCTGTACAGAATGGTATATAATGTATGGTAGCTGATAGGTGCGGGGTTCGCCTGCATCTGGGGCTCTTTCAAACAAACGAGGAGAACGACCATGTCGACAGGCATGCTCGGAAGGCTTCCGCTCTCCGCTGTGCGGGGACCGAAAGATGATCTCGATAACCTGCTTGCCGGTACCGATGGCGAGTCAGTGCTTGCGGAATTCAAGAAGTTTGTCAAGCGCCAGCCCTGCTGGGGCCCCACGGCGTTCGAGCGCAACGAGCACGGCCACATAATCGTGACCGTGACTGGCCTCGACTTGACGGGGGCGGAGGAGATTGAGCGGCTCGAAGCCGCCGGTTACGTCCTGAGCGACTACTTCAAGTCGTGCCTGCTGTCGAAGAAGAAGGACAGCTACGACAAGAACCATCGGCTCGTTGCCGGTCAGTCGTACAGGCTGGCGCTCATGCCGGGCAAGGAAATCAAGCGCGACGCCGACCGTACCACCGATGCCCTGCGTAAGCGCGGCATGCAGATGTACGCCTACGGCAAGCCCCTGGGCGGCATGGTCCCGCGCATCCGCGAGTCGGTCTCCGACAAGCAGATGGAGGAAATGGGGTTCTGGTACATTACTGGACTTCACGACCCCATCAAGGATTCTGGCGGCGACCCGCGCGTCCTCAACTCGAGCCGCAGCGGCGATGGTCGGTGGCTCGGCGCGGTTTGGGTTCATCCCGGCAACCAGTGGGTTGACGTTGGTGCGTTTGCGTTCCCCGTTCCCGCAAGCAGCACTTAGGCTTCGGACCCTGTGCTTCGTCACTTGGTCACTAAGCCCTTTGTTTTGGCTCTCGGCACCGCGCTTTGCGCGGTGCCGATTTGTTTTTGTATAATGAAAAGCGGTAGTAGGCGCGTATGCGGGCGACACTGGATTGCCCGCTGCTGAATCCAGTATCCATGCGCCCAGAGTGTTTCCGACCATGCGTTTGAAGCAGCGCGGCGCATGCAGACACTTCAAAAAATTGAAGATACTTGGTGCGGGATGCTCGGTGATTAAACCCAGTAGGTCATTCTGCTGAATGAGATCACGCATACGATACAACCCGGAGAGCATTCGACGTGTGGTGGCATGGATGGTATCCCGCACGCTTCTGACGGCAACCCGAACGTTGAAATTACGGGAGCTCAAATTGGAGCTCCACCCGGACAAGGTCTACATCAAGACATTTGTCTCCGGCGTAGACTTCTTGGGCTGGGTGCACTTTGCGGACCATCGCGTCCTGCGCACCGCAAGCAAGCGGCGAATGCTCAGGAGACTAAAGGAGAGACAAGGGCAGGAGGGAGAGGAGGCTACCCGGCAGTCGTATCGGGGGATGCTGAGGCATGGGAATGCAAGAAAGCTGGAGGCGCAAATAGGATTGGAATGAACATATTTTATACGGTCGTATAAAATATGTCATTAAAACCAAGTTAAAACGGCAAGGTGTGGGTTAGGGCGGGGGAGTCGCCTGCTGTCTCCCAGCCCGAGGGGTCTATTTTTATATCGCGTACCCCGTCGTAGTCCTTGTACTTTAACTTTTTGTGCTTAAGCGCGTACTGGTACAGCTCGTCGGTAATTTTGACATCGTCCAGGCAGTACGCCATGACCTTTTCCTTCAATCCCTGCTTCCACCACTCGACGGCATCAAGGCCGTTGCCGGACTTTTTCTTGCCCAGCGTCGCCTCGGCAACGCCGTCGAGCTTGAGCCGCCTACCCAGGACGTTCTTTATCTCCTTGAGCAGGTCGACGCTCTTAAACTTGGTCAGGTCTCCGGCATAGTACTTGTTGAGTATCGGGATATCGAAGTGGTCCGAGTTGTAGCCGACCAGCAGGTCGGCCGACTCGAGCACGGGCCAGAGCTTGTGGAGCTCGTCTTTGTAGTAGCCGGTAAGCTCCTTGGTTGCCGAGTCGTATACGCCCACCACAGTAACCTCGAGATTGCTAAAATCCCCGTTGTTTTGGAATACGCCCTCCGTCTCGATATCAAACGTAATGCGCCGCATAAGGTGGGGTGTAGGGAGTAGGGATTAGCGAGTAGTATTAGACAAAAGAAACGCTGCCAACTGCTGGCGCACAAGCGTCTCCTCGTGGCCCGACTCTAAGTTGCGCAGGGTAAACTGCCCGCTTGCCAGCTCGTCTGGCCCCACCACCATAAGCCAGGGCACCTTGTGCCGGGCGGCGGTCTTAATTTGGTCACCGAGCTTTTTCTCGCCGAAGTCCACAGCCACATTAAGCCCCGCGCGGCGCAGTTCTCCGGCAAAGGCCTGGAGTTCGTAGCTCAGGTCCTGGCTCGGGGTCGCAATATAGAGGTGGGTCGGCGGCTTATATTGCGGCAAGAGGCCCCGCACCTCAAGGAACAGCCGCATAGTCTCGTCGCCCATGCCAAAGCCCACGCCGGGCAAGGGGTCGTTGTCAAAAAGCTCGGTCAGGTTGTCGTAGCGTCCGCCGCCGAACATGGAGCGGTTGTTGTCGGGGTGCGTGTCGAACACCTCGAACACCATGCCGGTGTAGTAGGCAAACCCGCGCACGATAGACGGGTCCCACACAATGTTGCCCATGCCGGCGTCCTTAAACTGCGCGAGCATGTCCGCAATAGCTTGCGGCGGCTCCTCGGGCAAGACCGCATGCTCGGGGACGCTCAGCTCGCTCAATGCGCGCAAAAACTCCTCGCGGGGCATCTTCTGCTTGCGGTCCAGAAGCGCAAACAGCTTTTTGGCGTCATCGTCGCTAATCCCCAGCTCGGCCACGGCCGCGTTGATGTGCTCGCGGCTGCCGACCTTGATGACGAAGTCGCTTTCGGTGGCGCCAAAGGCCATAACTACGCCGTAGGCCACCGCCACTATCTCCGCGTCGGCCGCCATCGACCGCGAGCCGAACAGGTCGACATTGAGCTGCCAAAACTCGCGCAGGCGGCCCCGCTGCATGCGCTCGTACCGGAAGCAGTTGGGGATAGAGTAGTAGCGCAAGGGGTAGCCCAGCTCCCGGCGCCTATGGGCGACCATGCGCGCCACCGTGGGGGTCATCTCGGGGCGGAGCGTTACCTCGCGCTCGCCGCGGTCTATAAACGTATAGGTCTGCTCACTGACCATCTCTTGGTTCTCGACGCCTTTGGCGCGGTACAGGCCGGAGGGCTCTAAGATGGATGCCTCATACTCGACGTAGCCGACCTTCTCAACCGTGCGCCGCCAGGTGTCAAAGATGTATTTGAGCGCGGCATAGTCCTCCGGGTAAAAATCCCGCACCCCTTTGTAGGGCTCGGTCGACAGCTTTGATTGCTCGTTTTTTACGGCCATTTTTGGATATTTGCGGGCTTACTGCTATTCTAACCTAAATGAGCGAGATTCAGAACATGCCCCGCAACCCCAACCCCGACTCGACCATCAAGCGCAACTCATCGGGAGCGGTGCTTAACCTCTACAAAAAGCTGGGCGAGACTCCGCGCGAGCGGCTCGAGCGCCTCCGCACCGAGAAGCCCCATTATGCCCACGAGGTGCTGTCCTACGCTGGGCGGCTCGACCCCATGGCCGAGGGCGTCTTATTGTGCCTGGTGGGCTCGGCCAACAAGCGCCGCGACAGCTACCTCGACCTGGGCAAGGAGTACCAGCTCGACATACTGTTCGGATTCTCGACCGACACGTACGATATTTTGGGCCGGGTCATAGACACCGGCGATGCGTCGGCCCTGACCCGCAAAGCTCTGCAGCAGGCGCTCAACGAGTTTAGAGGCCACCTCAATCAAGAGTACCCGCCTTACTCGAGCAAGACCGTGGAGGGCAAGTCGCTGTTTGAGTGGGCGCGCAACAACGCGCTTTCCTCCATACTCCTGCCCAGCCGCAGCGTTACCATCTACCACATCGACATCATGAGCCTGTACAAAGTCAAAGAGGCCCAGCTCCTGGCTTATATCGAGGATAGCGTCGGGCGGGTCAACGGCGACTTTCGGCAAGATGAGATTTTGGCCGGCTGGCGGCAAAACCTCAAGCAGAAGGGCGACCGCGAATTTGCCTGCGCCACGGTAAAGATTGAGTGCTCAAGCGGCACCTATGCGCGCTCCATAGCCCACGGCGTGGGCAAGCATCTGGGCATCCCGGCCCTAGCGCTCCATATACTCCGCACCCAAGCCGGCGAGTACCGGGTTGAAAAGAGCTTGAAGTAGGGTACAGTACCTTACAGACAGAGGAGTCGCTGGTGAGTAACCAACCCAAGCAGCCACCTTGGGGCGAGATCATAAGGTCGTCGCTTGCAGCTTTTTTGCTCGGATGCGTTCTAGTCGCAGTGCTGGCCTTGGGTTTCCAGGGTTCGCACAACGAGCGGCAAGAAGCGTGCGAGCAGTCGCCGGAAATCTGCCAAGTGATCCACCCAACAAAATAACCCGCCGCCCGTATGGGCGGCGGATTGCTTTTTATATTCTAGGTTGTACTCTTGTGGTGGAAACCGCGCCTTGTGGTTCGGTCGTTGCGGAGTGGTCCGCCAGCCGCAACATAGTACGGAGAAACAGCGATGTTTCTTTCTGACAAGGAGTACGATGGATCGCGCATGTTGGTTCGCCAAGGCGCCCCGTCTTTCGTCGAATGGCTGCGTCTTATAGAAATCCGCCGGCAGATGCTCTTGGCTCATCTACGAGATATGCCGCTTCAGAAAATCGGCGAGTTTAAGCCGGTCCAGTTCGACCGGTCGAGTTACTGGACGCTTTTCCGCTATGGCGTCGAGGCCGAGGGCGATGCTTCGCTCGAGACAAGGGTGATTTTTCCCCGTGGCGAGGGCTTTTATCGCAATAACACGACTACCCACGTCGACTTCATCTTCGACCCCCCAGGTAGCGCGCCTGCTGCGGGGGCCACAGAGTGGGTCTGGGCGCTCGACCGCGATGGCCGATTTTTGATAGTCGAGATTCTACTCGATTTCAATCGACACCGCCGGATGTTACGCGAAGAGTCTCGCGGGAGTAGAGATATCTTGGTCAAGAAAATCAGGATACTTAAGTGCCCGGTGCCCGAAATGGCACCACTGTGCAAGACGACCCTTCCGGTCATTTGGACCGAGCTCGGTCGGGCGATCGTTGATTGGCATTCGCACAGAGAGTCGCTCTTGGCGGATGCTGCCAGGCTTAAGGGCATGGTGGAACGCGAGGAAAGCCTGCTCAGAATAATCGGCTCAAGATGATACTAAGAATCCCGGCCTTGCGCCGGGATTCCTCTTACCAGTTACCAGTCCAATTCGCCGGTCTTGTACTCGGTGACGCGCGTCTCGAAGAAGTTCTTTTCCTTCGGCATGTCCATGATCTCGCTCATCCAAGGGAAGGGGTTGTCCTTGTGGTACTGGCGCTCGAGCCCGATGCGCTCCAGTCTGCGGTCGGCGATATGCTCGACATACTGCTTGACGGTGGCGGGCACGAGCCCCACCACGCCGCGCGGCAGGGCGTCGTCGGCATATTTTTTCTCGAGCTCGACGGCGCGCTTTATATTTTCGGTAAGCTCTGCCTTAAACGCAGGGGTCCAGATAGCCGGATTTTCCTGCACAATGGTGTTGATAAGGTCGGCGCCGAAGGCCAAATGCACCGACTCGTCGCGCAAGATAAATTGGAACTGCTCGCCCACGCCGACCATGCGGTTTTTGCGCAGCATGGAGAGCATCATGGCAAACCCGGCATAAAAGAATATCCCCTCCATAATGACGTAAAAGCCCACCAGGTCGTGCACGAACTTTTGGATATTTTCGGTGCCTTGGGTGGTAAAGTTCGGGTCAAATACCGACTTGGTGAGGTTGACGACGTACTCATCCTTTTCTTTAATCGACGGGATAGTCTCGTACATCTTGTATATCTCGTCGGGGTTGAGCCCCAGCGTGTCGCAGCAGTAGATAAACGTGTCGGTGTGCACGGCCTCTTCGTAGGCCTGGCGCAGGAGGTACTGGCGGCACTCGGGGTTGGTGATGTGCCGGTATATGGCCAGCACAAGGTTGTTGGCGGTCAGCGACTCGGCAGTGCTAAAGAACCCGAGGTTCCACAAAATCATGCGGCGCTCGTCCTCGCTGAGGGCCCCGGGCTTCTTCCACAGCTCGACGTCTTGCTGCATCGAGACCTCTTCGGGCACCCAGTTGTTGGCCACGCCCTTTTTGTAGTGTACGCGCGCCCACTGATACTTCATCGGGAGTATCTTGTTGGGGTCGGTAGTGCTGGCGCCGTTTATAACTCCCATATCAGTAGATTTATTTTTTAAAATTTAACGAGATCGCTCAAGGGTGACAATACGGCGAGCGTGGGAGCGCAGAGTAAGAGAATCACGTGAGACAGTTTTTGCAATCGCATCAACATCCTCTTTTACCGTAAGTACATCTTGCTCTATATGATTGACGGTCGTCTTAAGATCTTTTATTTCCTTCCGGGTGCCTTCAAGCTGGTCGCTTATCAGGCTTACCATCTCAAAAACCTCATTGAGTGTCCGGTCCTTTTTTGCCATAGGATCTCTATTTTACCTAAGCAAGAGTGCTCGCCGCAAGTGGATTGGCTACCCCAAAACACTTTTGGCCCTGCGGTAGGGCTTGACCAGTTAGGCTATTGTTGGTATAAAAATTGCAGTTCGAACCAAGGAGAGGTCCATGGTCACAATCAGCGTCAATGGGCTATGCCCGAGCGGCAACTACTTCGACAAGCACCTGTGCGAGGAAATAAAGGAGAAGATCGCCGCATTCTTGCACGGCACGAGCCATGCCAGCGCCGAGGTCTTGGTGCTCGACCAGCCGGTTGCCCACGAAGGCTACCCGCGGTGGTCGCTGAGCGTCGTCGGCCCGGAGCGGGACGTGGACCAGGTGCACAGCCTGCTTACTCCCTTGCACGACCTGTTCGATGCTCGGCTGCGCATGGGCCACCGTCCACTGGTCGCAACACCCGCCGCCTAAAGCGGCCACAAAAGCCCCGGGAGCAATCCCGGGGCCTTTTCTTTTTCCTAATTTCTTGTATAACTATTGCAGCTTGGGCTGCGGCCCCTGCTCTTTAAACCGGTGCTGCGGCACCAATCCTCCGCCTCTGTGCGCAGAGGCTAATCGGGCCTGCGGGCCAGCCAAAGGAGCTACCAATGTCTGAGAAGTATAGCGACGTTGTAGACCAGGCCATGCGCCTGGGCGAGTACCCGCTTGCGACACAACTGCAGGCGATGCCGCTTGCGTCGCGGCACGACTTTCTGCATAACCTGCTCAAACATACTGCCTGGTCGCCGGAGGTGGTGTGGGCTACGGACGGACACGGCCAAGTATGGCACAGTATCGATGAAACCCTGGAGAAATACGCCAAGCTCCTGCTTGCTGCGGTCTATGACCTTGTGATCAATCCCCACCTGTCTGCGGATAAGGTATTGCGTCTTATGCCGGGCTTGCGGAAGGAGATCGCCGACTGGCAAACTACCGTCGCCAAAGAATGCCTGAACGAACTGCCGGTCGGATACAAGGATTTTCGCAAGATCCAAGGTGAGCAGCAGGGCGATCATGGGGACCGGGTGTACGTGAAGACTCGCGCGGTCTTCTACGACAAGCTTGCCGAAGCCTGGGCCGAGACCAATAATCCGGGCATAGGCGACGATCTGATGGGCTACCTTGCCAAGGAGCTTAAAGGTCACTTTCGTGACCTTGTCATTGCGGCAGTGCGCAAACATGACACTTATGCAACGACCGAGCGGGTCGGCTCGGCGCTGCATATCTTGGCACCATTGGCCCGGGAAAATGCCATGCTCGGCTCCGGACCTATCAACGAATGTTTCTTGTCAGTGGCAATCCGATGGATCCGGTCGCTCGATCATAAGCAAATCCTAAGGGCGGTCGGATTCCAGCGGACAACCAAGGCGCTTTCTGATAAGAGTATCGAGGTGCTAGGAGAGCAGATTGACCTTTTGTGCCGCATCGAGCACGTGGTCAAGTCCTTGCGCGAGGAGTGGAAGCTCATGGATAGTTGGGAGATCTCCTCGATCAACCCTAAGACCATGGAGGCGACGCTGGTTTTTAAGGTCCCTGAAGCCTATGTGGTCGACCGAGTGGCCAGGGTCAAGGAAGACCTCAAACACAAGCTCAGCCATTGGCTCAATCCCGATCCTGCGGTCACCCTCCAACTTGAGCTGCGGGGTGATGTGGGGCAGGAAAAGCACAAACTCCTCCACAAACAGCGTGTGCGTGCGTCTACAAAACAGGCCGCCTAAAGCGGCCAAGACCGGCCCCGGGAGCAACCCTGGGGCCTTTTCTTTTTCCTTATAAACAGCAAACCAGCGGAATGCCTGGCAAACCGCTGGTTTGGGCCTATTTTGCTTGTTTACGGGTTAGGCTGAGGCCTTCGACTTTGCTTAGGCTGAACAGGACTCGCAGGGCTCGGACAGGACCTCTATTTTGGGGCGGTTGGCTACGGCTACCGGTGCCCCTCCAAATGTCGGGACTCCTTTGCTCCCGCCGAGCGCCGCTGTGGGGGTCGCAAATATTGTGCCCTCGGCCGTCGCCCCATGGGCGAGTTCAGCGTAGGGAGCCTTTTTGGCAGCTTCAATAAGCTCCATCTGGCCCGCCTGTACCTGCGCCTGCTCGACATCGGCCACTACTTGGCCGACGCTCATCATGGACACGGCCTCTGCTGCGTTGTGGGCCTGGGTTGCCTGGGCCATGAGAGTGTCTTGGGTTACCACGGTTACCGTCTCTTGTATGACCACGCTCGAGGCTACCGGGCTCGCCACTCCGTCGGACACGAGGCCCACCTGGTGCTTGGCGCTGTCTATGGTCGATTTTTCAACCCGGGAGGCGCCCATGGTGCGCAGGTAGTAGGTGGTCTTAAGGCCCATGCTCCAGGCGTACTGGTAGATTTCCGAGAGCACGCGACCCGAGGTGCCGCCGTAGAATATGTTGAGCGACTGCGACTGGTCTATCCAGCGGCCGCGGTACGCGGCGGCCTTAATGAGCCACTGCGGCTCCATCTCGAATACTTCCTTGTATTTCTCGCGTATGGCGGGCGGAATCTCGAGTATCGACTGCACCGAGCCGTCGTGGAATTTTATCTTCTCGAGCATGTCGGCATTCCACAGCCCCAGGGCCTTGAGGTCGGCGACCAAAAACTCGTTGACTATCATAAAGTCGCCGGCCATGTTGGACTTTACGTAGATGTTTTTATATATGGGCTCTACGGTGGGGTAGCAGCCCGCGATGTTGGCGGTAGTCGCGGTCGGGGCATGGGCCTGGGTGTTGGAGTTGCGCATGCCCCACTGGCGCACGGCCTCGCGCACCAGCCGCCAGTCCAAAATTTCGTGGCGCGGCACGTCAATTTTCATGCCTCGCTCGGCCTCGAGCAAAGCGAGCGTATCTTGCGGCAGTATCCCGCGGTCCCACTTGGAGCCCTTGTAGGTCTCGTAGGTGCCGCGCTCTTTGGCCAAGAGGGCCGAGGAGAGTATCGCGTGATAGGAGATGACCTCCTGGCTCTCGTCGCTAAATGTGACGGCCTCGTCGGTGTCAAAGTTGATGCCCATCTTGTACAGCGCGTCCATAAGGCCGCGCAACCCCAGGCCTACCGGGCGGTGGCGCATGTTGGAGTTGCGGGTCTTTTGCGTGGGGTAGAAGTTGACGTCGATAACATTGTCGAGCATACGCATGGCCACGGGTACCACGCGCGCTACCAGGTCGCGGTCAAACTTCGCGTCGTGGGTTACAAACGCGCCCAAGTTTAAGGAGCCCAGGTTGCATACGGCGGTCTCGGTCGCCGAGGTATTAAGCGTTATCTCGGTGCACAGGTTAGAGGAGTGCACGACGCCCACGTGGTCCTGAGGACTGCGGATGTTGGAAGGGTCCTTCCAGGTGATCCACGGGTGGCCCGACTCAAAGAGCATGGTAATGTGCTTGCGCCATAGGTCTGATGCGCACAGGACCTTGTGGTGCTTGAGGTTGCCCTCTTGCGCCATCTTTTCGTACCGCTCGTAGGCCTCGTCAAAGCGGCGTCCGTACAGGTCGTGGAGGTCGGGGACGTCGCTGGGACTAAACAGGGTCCACTGACCGTCCTCCCCAAGGCGCTTCATAAACAGGTCGGGGATCCAGGTGGCGGTGTTAAGGTCATGGGCGCGGCGGCGCTCGTCGCCGGTGTTTTTCCGCAGCTCCATAAAATCCTCGATCTCGAGGTGCCAGTACTCGAGGTACACGGCGGTCGCGCCCCGGCGGCGGCCCGAGCGGTTAATGGATATGGTGACGTCGTTCTCTATCCGCAAAAAGGGCACTACGCCCTGGCTCTCGACACCAGTCTTGGATACGAGCGACCCGGCGGCGCGGATATAGGACCAGTCGACGCCCAAGCCGCCTGCGTACTTAAGGAGCTGGGCGCCGTCCTTGTACTCGTCAAATATCGCATGCAGGTCGTCGGGCACAGTCGAGAGGAAGCAGGAAGAGAGCTGCGGCACCGTGGTGCCTGCGTGATAGAGCGTTGGGCTAGACGGCATGTAGTACATGGCCGACATAATCTCGTAAAACTCTATGGCCTGCGCCTCGCGGGCCTCGGGGGTCTTCTCGGCCAGGGCGCAGCCCATGGCGACGCGCATCCAAAACATCTGCGGGGTCTCCAGGAGCTTGCGAGTCTTTACCTCCTTAGACAGGTAGTTGGACTGCAGGGTTTGGAGCCCCAGGTATTTAAAGTCGTTGTCGCGCTCTATGACGAGCGCGTCGGCCAACTTGGGCAAATTAAAGCTCATCATCTCCTTGTCAAACCAGCCGGTCTCCACTCCGCGCGCAATATTGCGGACAAAGGCGGCCTTGTGCGCATCCTCCAGCTTGGTGTAATCGGCAATATCGCCTATGGCCTCGCGGTACATGTACTGCAGCAGGAGGCGCGCGGCAACGTACGAGTAGCTTGGGTCACGCTCGATGAGCGAGCGCGTCACCATAATAAGGACGTCGTGGATCTCCTTGGTTTTTATCCCATCATACATCTCTTGCCGCACGCGGCTGATGATGGCCGGGGTGTCTATGAGCGCCTCGTAGCCCACCGAGGCAAATTGCAGGGAGCGGGTAAGCTTTTCCTCGCTAAAATGCTCGCGGCTGCCGTCGCGCTTCTCTATCATGAGCGCATTCTCCTCTATGCGCTGGGCGACCTCCTCGCGCTTTTCCTCGCGGAGCTTCTGATGCTCGTAGCGGTAAATGATGTAGTCCTTGGCAACGCCAAAGTAGCCGCGCTCCATGAGCGCCATCTCGACCAAATCTTGGACGTCCTCCACTGTCGGGATAAACGCCGTGTTGCCAAACTTGGCCTCGAGCGTGTCTACCACTACTTTAGTGATAGCTATGGCGTCTTTGTCGTGGCTGTCGCCTAAGACCGCGGCAAACGCCTTTTGCACCGCAACAGTAATCTTTGCGGGCTCGAAGTCAGCGATAGAACCGTTGCGCTTTTTGACTTTGGGCGTGGCCATAGGGTAAGGCTAGGGGTTAGGCAGATAAAAATTTACGGACAGAGATTCATTATGTAGCGTAGGCTATGAAATCAGCCTGTGTATAACCCACAACAGAACTAAAATTGCACAAAAGCAACCATATTTTTATAAAACGTTGTCAAACTTGGCATTTGGCCCCCCAAATTGCCTTGTTTTTGAGCCTTTTCTCCCACCAAAAATATGGCCCTATAGTGGCGTTTTAAGCGTTATTGTGTTTACTACACAAATATGGTACAATGGTAGGTAGAAGAGACAGGGGATGACTCCTGTTTTGTCGACAATAATTAGGGGATACCTATGGACAATAGGACCGTTGAAACTGCCGATGCGAGTGGAACTCTGATACGGGCGCGGGCGGGTATCCGCAATCTCGTGTTCGGTTCCGTGAGTTGGAGCATCTTGGTGTTCCACATCACCTTCGTCGTTCTCGGCGAGCAAAAAACCCGCACGTTTGACGAAGTCTTCTTAATCTCAATGTTCCGTGGGGTCTCCTTCGGCTCCGGTCTCATCCTTCTCATCCTCAGCGTTATTCAGCTAGCCAAGAGCGAGAAGTAATCGGCCTCAAGCATGGCCAAAGCTCCGGACTCCCAAGTCCGGGGCTTTTCTTTTTGTATACAAGTGCCATACTGACTGCATGAACCCTACCCGGCATACGTTTGCTTATACGATTTGGAATTTCCTGTTTAGCGTCTTTTTTGTGGCGGTATTGGCCCTGGCAGTTTGGGAAATGAGGGAGATGCGCGGCGGATTCCTCGTGGCGGTGCCGCCGTTTGACGCTCTTATTATGGTATTTGCCACCTTCCGCATTACGCGGCTCGTGGTCTACGACCGCATCATGCTGTGGTTTAGGGAGTTTTTTGCCGACCGCAGGGGCGCGTTTATGGCCGTGGTGGCAGATCTTTTGCAGTGTCCGTGGTGCATCGGCGTATGGGCCGCCCTGGCGGTGATGTTTGCCTACTTTGTGTATCCCTGGGCGTGGTCGGTTATATTCTTCCTGGCACTTGCGGGTGCCGGGTCGCTAGTGCAGGTCATAGCCAACGCAGTGGGCTGGCGCGCAGAGAATCTCAAAAAGACGACAGAGATGCTATAAGCTGCAGCAAAAGGCCCAGAAAAAAGTCCTCGGATCTCCTGTACGAGGCTCGAAGCCTCGTCAGGCCAGACTATTTTTCTGGGCCTTTTGCTTGCGCCTCTGCTAGAAGACTACCGGGATAGTCAGGGACTCGTCGTTTTCGGGCAGGCCCGAGGGGTTGTCCTTGTGGAATACTACCGTGCCCGTGGAACTTGCGGGTTGGGCGGAGAAGCTGAGCGTAATGGTAAAGGGCACGAACGCATCCACCATCCAGTCGCTCTGCGCTTGTGCGGGGCCCTGCGCCAGTATGGTGCCGGAGGCGTTGCGCACCTCGACCGGGAAGGAGGCCTCAAAGTACCAGCCTTTTGCGGTCCCGGTTATGGTAATGGGCGAGGCAACCGTGTCGCCGACCTTAAGCGTGTCTACGACGATGCGGCCTGCTATTTGGGGGCGCAGGTCCTCTGCCGGGGTAGTGGTAGCATGCTGGTTGGTAATCGTAGGCGCTTGCGTGCTGGCCGGGAGCACAAAAAGGGTAATAGCCGCGATGATGATAAGAAGCCCCACTACCGAGAGTATCCAGCCTGTTTTGTTCATATACGTGCAAGCCTACTCCCGCCCCGTAAAACTTTCAAGTTTTGCCACTAAAGCATACCGACAGCGCCGGAGGGCCAGGACGCCTTTGGCGGCCCAGCCCTCCGGCTTAGGTACTGACTTTTTTCATTTTGGCTGTGACCTTACTTACTGTTACCTCTTCTGTAACGATCGTAGTTCACTCCAGGTAACGGCGGCCGCTATGCGGCTCATGAGCGCCGTGCCTTGCCTGCGGACCTTTGTCCTGCACGCCATGCAAGCATAGCAGCGGGTGCTGAACCGAGGATGAAAATCAGCTCATCGTTGATGACGCGTTCATCGACCTGTGGCTCGAGAAGTCGATAGAGGCCGAGCTCGACTCCTCTGCCCGCAGGGCTGCGGCCCCGCCGAGCGGTAGCAACACCGACACCGTTGTGCCGCCTGGGCGCTTGCCGCTCTTGCGGCGGCTCTCGACGTGTATCTTGCCGCGGTGCACGCGCACCATTTCGTTGACTATAGTAAGCCCCAGCCCCGAGCCCTCTTGCTGCCCGCGGCGGTTGCGCGAGCCGTCGGCCCGGTAAAACGGCTCAAAAATATGTAGTAGCTCCTCTTGCGACATACCCATCCCGCTATCCTCGACGGCAAAGAGGACCATGCCCTCCTGCGGCCGCAGTGTCACCAGCACTTTGCCGCCGGACTTCCCCGGGGTATACAAAAGCGCGTTTTTGACCAAGTTAGACATGACCTGCTCGAGCCCCGTGGCGTTGCCCCACACGATGGAGCCGCGCTCTGCGCGCAGGGTGAGCTTTATGGCCCGCTCGCGCGCCAGCGGCTCGTAGCGCTTGACGACCATCTCGGCCAGCGGGATAAGATCGAGGTTTTTAAACTGCATGCGCTCGGGGCGGGCCAATGAGTTTAGCGACAAGAGGTTGTTTATTATCTCCGAGATGCGGTTGAGCTCGCCGATAATCTCGACAAACGTGGCGCGCAGGTCTGGGGAGAGCCGCTCGTCAAACAGCGCCACCTCGCTGTTGGTCTTGATGATGGAGAGCGGCGTGCGCAGCTCGTGCGCGACGTTGGATATAAAGAGCTTTTGGTGGCGCAGGTTGTCGCGTGCGGGGCGCAAGCTAAGCCGTATGAGCATCCCCGAGGCTGCAAGCGCCGCCGCCATAAGGAGCGCCAAGAGCGCGGCGCTGTCGCGGGCGTACGTCACCGCGGCCAGGAGCGCCCCCATGCACAGCACAACAAACCCTGTCTGCAGGGCGACAATATGGGCTGCGGTGCGGAAGAAGAGGTCGCTCTGGTATCTATGCGCGTACTTCTCCCAGCAGGCGGTAGCCCACGCCACGCACTGTCTCAAATAATTGCTCGCCGTCATCATTGGTGCCTAGTTTCTTGCGGAGGTTCTTCATGTGCACATCAAGCACGTTGCTCCACGAGAGGGAATTAAAGTCCCATACGTGGTCAAACAGCTTCTCGCGCGACAATACCTCGCCCGGCTGGCGCATAAAGCACTCCAAGAGCGAGAACTCCTTGAGCGTCAGCGGGATCTCCTGGCCGCTACGGCGCACGACGCGCGTCGCCATGTCCATCTCCAGGGGCCCCACCTTGAGCGTAACCGGCTTTGTCTGCGCGGGGCGGCGCAAGACCGCGTTGATGCGCGAGAGGAGCTCCTCGAACGAGAAGGGTTTAACTATATAGTCGTCGGCGCCCTTGTTAAGCAGGTCGACCTTGTGCTCGGTCTCGTTGCGCGCGGTGAGTATTATGATGGGGGTGGTGACATTTTCTTGCCGGACCGACTCCGTAATGGTTGCGCCGTCGAGCCCCGGGAGCATGAGGTCGAGGATGATAAGGTCGTACTCGTTGCGGTAGAGCAGTATGCGGCTGCGGGCCTTTTCGGGGTCGGCGAGCCAGTCGACCGCGAAGCCCTTGAGCTCCAAGCCTTTTTTAAGGGCCTTGGCCAAACGCTCCTCGTCTTCGACTATGAGTAGGTGCATAAAGCAGGATGATGAACGATTAATGCCGTATATATGATAAGTATCAAGGATACCACCTGAACTATTCATGAAGCAACCTAGAGAATCAAAAAATACGTTGCAAAATAAGGCTAAATAGTAAGATAAAAGAAAGCGGCGCGCCCTAGGGTGCGCCGTTTGGTTGTTCACTGCAGTTTTGCAGAATCTTCTTCAACTTGGTGGCGGCCGTGGATGTCGCCCGTTACTTTGAGCGCTGGCGGGAGCTTCCATTCCAGAGCCAACTTTTCGAACACGTCTGCTGGAGTAGGGACGATTGCGTACGGTTGCTCCCACCGCTCCTTGCGTACCGGCTTGGCCGAGTTGGCCTGATAAAAACCATCCTCGTGTTGCTCGACGGGGTAGCAATTAAAACTGTTGTACTCGTCCCCGTACTGGGCCTTTTGGCTCCAGCCATTACGCTTTTCCATGTCCTCGCGGCAAGACGCGCATGCGTTGTGGAGGTCCGAGTAGCTCCGCGAGCGATACGAGCTGTTTTCGTAGCCGCACGACTCTTGGTAACGTCCTTCGCACAGCATCAGTCGCATCTCGCTTTGTGGGCGCACTTCTTCGCATGTGGTGCACCAAGCGAGCTTGCGCTATGCAAACTCAGCTTGGATGGCTTGACGGCGCTGGTCATTATAAGCTGCGACCGCCTGGTAGAGATTGGATGTCCTCGAGGAATGATGCTGCGCTGCCTCGTTCTCGTGTGCTTGAACCTTGGCCGCCGCCGCGCGCAGGGTGCCCAGCTCGTCGATGATGCCTGGTGCATGCAGGGGGAGTGCCCCCTTGGTCCGCTTCTTGAAGCATCAGTAGCCTCCAGTTGGTTAACGGGTGAACCTCTGCACCAAGCATACGGCTAGGGATGCCGTTAGTCCAATCGGCCCTAGAATCGGAAGACCGAATCTCCCGATTTAAGCCTTGCTGAGCCACGATTGGACCTCTTTTCGGAAGTCTCCCGCTGCTTTGCAGTGGGAAGGCAAGGATGACTTTTTAAGTACCAGGCCCTCAATTCTCTTGATCCCAAGGTAGTCCACGTAGCTTGAATATGCATAGTCATTAAGGAACTTTTTTGCGGCAATCTTATTTTTAATCCCGGTCTCTTTCCATTGTGGTTCGATGAGCTTAATAGGATTAAGATGGATGTAGGAGGCAATATACGAACAATATGGATCTCGACTCGCATGCTCTGCTTTAAACGCACCCTGGAATAATACCCCGCTGCGCTGGTATTTTTTGTTGAAGTAACTAGTATAGGCAACTCCGACCTTCTGCATAAATTTACTTATGCCGCCCTCGCATACCTCCCGTATCATAAGATGAAAATGATTTGGCATGAGTACATAGGCACAAATTTCTACCAGCGGTTCACCCCGCTCCACTCCGTTTTGGACCAGTGTCCGTAAATGTTTACCTTGCTCATCCAAGTCTACGGCTTTTGTGCCGTTACAAGCGTATAGAAGCGTAACAAATCGCTCATAATCCGGCTTATGAGTAAAAATAGTCCGTTTGTCCACTCCACGGTTGTAGATATGGTAATACTCCCCAGGTGCAAAAATGATTTTCCTCATAATCCTTTATACCACAAAAATCGGAAGACCGAATCTCCCGATTTTGGACGTTGGAAGTACTAGGCTTTTTGGTTAAAGAGCGCCCAGTCGCGCGGCAGGAGCCAGCGGGCTATGTGGAAGATGCCGTAGGTGATAAAGAAAGCGGCCAAGACATCGATAGTGTAGTGCAGGTGGCCTAAAAGCACGATGGTGCCAAAGAAGACCGACCACCCCAAAAAGGTGTAGCGTAGGGCGGGGTACTGCCAAAAGATAAGCGCCATGAGGAAGGGCGCCCCCGTATGGCCCGAGAAAAAATGGTCCGCCCCGAAGAACATTCGCGTTATTGCCGGGCCGAAGTCCGAGGCCGCCTGCGTGGTAAACGCCCCCACATGCGTGAGCGAAACAAACGCGGAGCGGATGAGGACAAAGAGTGTCAGCGAGTGGAGCACGAACGCGATGCGGTTGGGGTGCGACAAGCATAATACTGTAATAAACAGCACCAAGAGGAACATCCCATAGACGAAAAAGATGCCGACATCGAACACCGGCGTGTTGGACAGTATGATGTCGCCCACGGGGCTCGTAGCCGCCTCGTTGGCAAAGTCTATGGCATACGGCTGGATGACAAAGATCGCAAAGAGGAATATGGCAAAAGAGAAGAGGCTCCCAACCGCCAGCCTGACATCCGGCCAGTGGAGCTTGTGGCGCGTGTATAGCTTGGAGAGCATGCCCCTAATGATACAATGGTTGGGCCAAACGGCCATATTCCTTATATGGAACCCGACCATCTGACCCAGCTCATTATCGACTATCGCTATTGGATCGTCATACCGCTCTCGTTTTTGGAGGGGCCGGTCATCGCCTTTGTGGTCGGGACCCTGTCGGCGTTCGGCTACTTTAACCCGTTTGTGGCGGTGTGGGTGTTTTTTGCCAAGGACATGATTATGGATCTGGCCTTCTATATCCTGGGCCGTTACGCCAAGAGCACCCGGTTCGTGTACCGGCTCCTGCACAAGGGCGGCATCATTACCGAGAGCACCGAGCAGTTTCGCGAGCAGTGGCGCTCCCACGCCTTTAGGACCATGTTTTTGGTCAAGCTTCCGCACGGGTTTTCCTCGGCGTTCCTCGCGATGGCGGGCGTCATCGAGGCGCCGTTAAAACAGTTCCTCTCCTACGCGGCCATCATCGCGGTCCTGCAGTACGTGCTCCTTTTTGCGTTCGGCTATTACTTCGGCGCGTGGCTTGGGCTCTCCTCCGACACGATTACCCGCATCCAGTACGTCGTGACCGGCGTCTTTATGGTTGCGATGCTCTACCTCGCTATCGTGTGGTATGTGCGCCGCCGTATTAAGAGGAAGGGCGGCCTATGAAGAAGCTTCTTATTGTTACCGACACCTGGGCGCCCAAGGTCGACGGGGTGGTGCGCTCCATAGAGCATCGCACGCAGATACTGCGCGGGCGCGGCTACGAGATTATGGTGGTGCATCCGGGAGAGTTTTTTACTGTTCCCTTCCTGCTGTACCCCGAGCTTAAGGTGTCAATTCTGCCCAAGCGCCGGCTGCGCCGGCTCATACAGGGCTTCGGGCCCGACTATATCCACATAGAGACCGAGGGCACCTTGGGCCTTGCGGCGCGCTCGCTATGCCGCAGTCAGGGCCTGAAGTTTACCTCCTCCTACCACACGCACTTGCAGCTGTATGTCGACGTGTATGCGCGGCTGCCGGTGCGGTTTTTGCTGCGGCCGGCCGCAGCAGTGTTGCGCTGGTTCCATAGCGCGGCAAGTGCCACCTTTGTATCGACCGAGAGCCTGCGGGCAGAACTTGAGCGTCAGGGGTTTAAAAATTTGGTGGTATGCCCCTTGGGGGTCGACACCGGCCTCTTTGTGCGCAACCCTGGGGCACCTGATAAACAGCTCGAGCGCCCGGTATTTGCCTACTTTAGCCGCCTAGCGCCTGAAAAGAGCCCGGAGAACTTTTTGCGGCTTAGCTTGCCGGGCACCAAGCTTGTCATTGGCGATGGCCCCGACCGCAAAAAGCTCGAGAATAAATATCCGGAGGCAAAGTTTGTCGGATTTCAGCGCGGCCAGGGGCTGGTCGACTGGCTCTCGGTGGTCGATGTGGTCGTGATGCCCTCGCGCACGGAGACCTTTGGCCTGGTGGTTATCGAGGCCTTGGCAATGGGCATACCGGTCGCCGCACACGATGTGCTGGGCCCGCGCGACATCATTACCCACGGCGTCCATGGGCACCTCTCGGACGACTTGCGGCAGGCAGCTATAGACTGCCTGGGCCTGTCCTCCGAGGAGTGCCGCAAGCGCGCATTGGAATTTTCCTGGTCAGCCTCGGCCGAGGCGTTTGCCCAAAATTTAGTCCCCACGAAATAGAAAAGAGCCCGGATTTTCATCCGGGCTCTTTAACATCGTCTGCGCCGTTAGTACTTCCGGCGGTGCCAGTCCCACTTGGACCAGCTACCCTCAAGGTGGGCATCCTCAGGGAAGGGGAGCGTGGCATCGCGATAGCTGTTGAAGAAGAACCCAACTGCCGCGACGAGCACCAAGAGATGCCACATCTGCGGACGCAAGAACGCTTCCATCAGCAGCGGGATGAACACGCTCAGTATCCAGTAGAACACGATGCCGAAGATGAAGGTGTGCCACAACTTCGACGGCGAAAGCTCTTGGCTAATCGTGTATTGCCGCTCCTCCCCCGTAATCGCCGTATGCTCGAGATAAACCGAGGTGGCGAAGCCAAATGCCAGCAAGAGTGCGTGCCACGACCAGCTGGTATAAAAGCCCACGTACTTGGGCGCGTCTTGCAGAATCACGACCGTCATCGCCATGTAGAGCGGGATGAAGATGGTGTCGTTCCAGAGGAACGTCTTGTAGTGCGTGCGCTGCGTGGGTGGAATGCCCTCGGCATACATGAGCGCACAGATGATGCCGAAGTCCGCAATGAGCACGATGACCCCAGCCCAGATGGGGCCATGGTCAAATACCCATGACAGCAGCGGCAAGCCGCCGATCTTCTCAGAGATGAGCATCTAAGCCCCCCTGTTGATGTCCTGTAGCAGGCGAACCCTGCTCCTACGTATAGTATACACCCAATAGGCTACTTTGTCAAGTAGTGCGGCCTAGATTCTAGCCTCAAACGCAACATCCCCGCAGTAGCATAGCGGTACACGCAAATGTATCAGCTAACCACACACAGGGATGTCGCACATACAATTTACCCGTGATTTTAGGGTGGAGCTAGCCGCGCTGC
>Ga0209542_10001897_pt1 | contig 48224 bp, 41 predicted proteins | sample RifCSPhighO2_01_FD_184028 | JGI IMG/M metagenome (GOLD analysis project Ga0209542, IMG submission 184028) | Soil microbial communities from Rifle, Colorado - Rifle CSP2_plank highO2_0.1 (SPAdes) (version 2) | ecosystem: Environmental > Terrestrial > Deep subsurface > Rock core/Sediment ...
TGGATGAAAAGACTACCAAAAGAGGAATTTTCAATCCGCGCTATGTTAAGAAACTTCTCGACCATCATTGCCAACGTAATAAAGATGGTCTTCAGGACCTGGTCAATGCGGCCAGAATATGGTCACTATTAAATATTGAATTATGGTGCAGGATTTTTGTAGACGGGGAATACAGGAACATAAAGTAGGATAGTAAGAATATACTAAGTAAGTAACAGATAAACTTAAATAGTAACTAGCGGGGAATATTAGATAATGATAAGTAGTGCAACGATACTGTTGTTTTTTATTTATTTGTGGGGTTTAGGGTTCTCTCTTACCTATTTCATTAGATCAAAGTCCGCAGATTTCTGGGAAAGGCATATTATGAATCTGGGTATAGGCCTGGGAACTTTTGCCATTCTTTCCATAATCATTAATTTTTTTCGTATTCCTTTAGACTGGAAACTATTTTTGCTGCTAAGTTTGATTGTGCCATTGTATGCAGGGTTTAAATTATGCAAGAGACGTGGTGGTTTCAAGAATTGTTTTAAATTTCCCACTAAGATTCCTAAACCAAGCTTAACTAAAAGTAATCTTTTTGTGGCTGCGGTGCTGCTTATTTTTGCCGTCTCTTTTTACATCTATGCCTCGGGAGCTTTTGCCTATCCTTATTTTGAAGACGAAGATCCGTGGGGACATTCACAGGGAGTTAAACATGTTGCTTTAGACAAAGATGCATATGATCCGATCACCACTAGTGCGCAGGGAGCAGATTCAGTGATCTCTTTTATGGATCCCTATCCACCAGCGTATGATATTTTCCTTGGAGTTCTGCATCAAACTTCGCCGGACTTACAATGGACTATGAAGTTCTTTAACGCTTTACTCATTTCATTGGGTTTTCTGTTCTTTTACTTTTTTGCGTATTCTTTTATGCAAAACAAGACTAAGGCTCTGGTTGCTACTTTCTTTTTAGCAGTCATTCCAAGTTACTTGTCTCATTTTATTTGGGCTCATGCTTTGACCATCACTCTGCTTTTCCCTACCCTCTATATTTTCAACAAAGTTTTTGATGATAAAAAGTGGACTATAGTTTTGATAGTGATGATGGCTGGAATCTGGGTCTCACAAAATCTTTCTCTGCCGATGAAAGTTACGATAATGATCTTGATCTATGCCCTAGTTGCTTCGGTAGTTCATGCTCGATTTTTGAAATATCATTTTGCAGGAATTTTTGGTGGAATGCTTCTGAGCCAATTCTGGTGGGTGGCTATGGTCTATAAGTATGGATTAAAAGGATTTATCGGCGCCTGGGAACCAGTTTTAGTTGGAGAAAGCAGGGGAACCGCAGCTATCGCGGTGAAAGCGGCCGGGAATTCAGTCTTGAGCAAAGTACTTACTTTAATAGGTTCTCTTACCAATCCTGGAGGCAGTAATTCCAGATCGTATACTTTCAGTGATTTTTTTGTAGCAAAGTCAAGTAATCTGATCAATGCGCCGATCGGAATAGGTATTGTACTTAGTCTATTGACCTTGCTGGGATTAGGATATCTACTTTTCAAATATCGATCATCATTAATGGCTAAGGAAAATTGCTGGAAAGTAGTGGCCGTATTTTGGCTGGTCTTTACTTTCTGGGTAGTTAATGGCCTGACCTTTCCAATTTCCATTGCCAGAGATGCATTCAGATCTTGGTTTTTGTTAGCCATTCCAGTCTGTCTCATTGCGGCAGAAGGAACGTATGTTTTAGTTAATACTTTTAGAAAAAATAAGTTAGCCCAGATAGCTCTAGCGGCTCTCATCGTAGTCGGTGTAATTTTAACTTCAGGAATGCAAAAATATGACGTTAATACTTCCATCTGGCCAACTTCTGGTTCATTCTCGAACATGCAGGAACCAGTTATGTATGGGCAGCTGTTTAAGCAGATTCCACTTAATTCCAACGTTTTCTTGTATGCTCCGCGAGACAAGCTGGCGATTGGGTATGGAATGTTTAGCTGCCTGTGGTGTGAAGAAGTGATTGATTTTCGGAAAGATATAATTCACAAGACTCCGGATGAGTTTTATTCTTTTCTGAAAAAAAATAATTATGAGTATTTCATGATCAACAAAAATATGGATTACAAAGATTTAAGCAAAAAATTCGGTGAAGAGGAAGTGAAATCACTTCTGCCGGTGCGTTACCAAGAGTTTTTAACTTCAAGCAGATTAACGCCGATATATTCCGATGACAATGTGATTTTATTTAAGGTGAAGTAATGGAAGAACACAATACGATAACTCGCACCCAAAAAATAGTATTATACGTCTTGTATGCTCTTTTAGTCTTAATGGTCATCTTTTCTTTCCTGGCCTTGCGGAATGTAGGAGAACAAGGATATAAACAATGCGTGCAGGAAAAATGCGATACTAAGGGAGATGCATTTTGTTCTAAACTTAGGGAGTTGGACAATTGCTGTGCGGGAGCAGGCGGAAAATTGGCTGGAATCAGCAATCCTAAACCGGGAGAACCAGCATATACTTGTGTGTTCAAATGAAAATTAAAAAGACGACACTGATTTTGCTTTTGATTTTTTTCCTAGCGCTAGTGCTGAGAGTGATGGCAGCATTATATGTGGATGTTTCTACCGATGAAATGATTTATTCTCTGCTGCCCATGAACATTATTTCTGCGGGTCGTCTAGGAACAGTAGAGCAATCACCTCTTTACTTTTATTTAGGAGATGTAGGGTATACTATTGCCGGCGGATTAAGCCCAGTAGCAGTAAGATTGCCTTCTATTTTGTTTGGTTCTTTGGCTGTTTTTGTGGTCTATCTACTTTCAGTAGAGCTGTTTAAGAAAGAAAAAATAGGGTTAATTTCAGCGTTCCTTTTTGCTTTATCTGGCTATGGGTTGAAATTCAATATCGAGATGGACATGACGGCTTTTTTCTTCATGCTCCTGAGCGCATTGTTTTTTCTCAAGGCGCTGAAGGAAGATCGGGGACGATTTTATTATCTGGCGGCAATAAGTTTTGGCTTGGCAGTGATGGTTAAAAACATTGTAGCTTTGTTTGTTCCGGCCTATTTGCTGGCTTATTTATTGGCGAAAGGAAAAGCAAAGGCTTTGGATAAGAAAAATCTGAAATATATTTTGATTAGCGTAGTGCTGGTCCTGGTAGTGCTTGTTCCTATTTTCGCGTATAATTATTTGGTTTATCAGGAAAAAGGCATCACCGATTATTATTTTTCCAACGTATTAGGCATCGGAAAAACTGTGCATCAAGGGTTGCAGGGTAAGAGTTGGGAGTTTTCCAGGTTAGTGGGCGTCAGTAAGGAAATTTTCAGTAGAATGTTGCGCTGGGAAGCAGTATCACTTATCTTTGGCCTATTTGGTATGGCACTTTGCCTGCGCAAAAGTGAATGGAAAGAAAATAAAGAAAAAGTTATCGGAGTTGTTTTATTTGTAGTATCGCTTATTTTTCTGATCGGATACATTGCCGGACAGACAGGAAGTTCTTCTCACTTTCTCTGGGCACCTTTAGTGTTTAGTATCTTTGCCGGGTATGGGCTCTGGTATGCCCATGAAAAAATAATTCACAAGTTTAATTTCAAGTACGTTTTACATATTTTCTTGCTTATTGCAATAATCATGAGCATCTTTTTTTTCATAGGAATATTGAAAGAAAATAAATCTGCCAGCGCACTTCCTTTATGGGATTTTGTCCATAAATATGTGCCTGAAGATGCGATTGTGATCATGGATCCGCGCATTTATCGCGGTAATTCTGCCTGGGTCTTGAACGATCGGCATTATTTGGAAGGAACGTATTTGCCGCAACTGCTAGATATTGCAAAGAACTCTCCGGGAGAAAAAAGAAATTTGCCCTTGTATTATATCGAATGCGGTACCGGCAGTTATTGCGGTTGGAAAGCAGAAGATTTTCAGCGTATCCAAAGTACGGGCCAAAAAATAAGTGATTTTTTAGTTCCGAGCATGAAACAAGTTGCTGAACTGAATAGAGCACATCACTTTATCATTTACCAAGGATCATTAAATGCACCGCCTTCTCTCTATGATGTAATTGATAAAACTCATGAAGATAGTCCTTTTTGGTTCTATCCTACCGGTTGGAAAGGAGATCAATTCATAGATGATTATAATCCTAAAGGATTAGGAGTTTTAGCTAATATGCTGGGATTTTTGATGTTGTATCTGGATTTATTGCTGGCCTTGCTGGCAATTCCATTTTGTTTTTATCTTATTTTTAGAGATAAAAGTAGTGGCGCTAACAGCACAGAGCCTTGACTCCACAAGCTTTTTATACCCTCTAGCCCAAATTAGCCTATATCTAGGTGGATTTTATGAAGGCAGTTGAAAACATTATGCATAAGGATAGACTTCTTGCGGTCATCATCCGCTCCCATGCTCTTGAAGAGCTTCAATCCTCAGGAAAAAAAATATCTTTTCCCACGCCAGAACATTTTCCTTTCCAGATGGGGATGCAGGTCAGATCAAAAGGCGATACGGTTTCAGTTCACTTTCATAATGCTTTTCCGGAATTGAAGAATTTGCCGGTACAGGAATTTTTATTTGTCAAATCCGGCAAAATCAAAATCGATCTCCATGACGATTTAGAAAATGATGCGAAAGTTTCCGAGGTAGTGGTAGGATCAGGAGACACTATCCTTCTGAATACCGGCCATGGTCTGACTTTTTTAGAAAATACAGAGTTGATAGAATTAAAACAAGGCCCTTATCGCGGAAAAGAAGAAGAGAAACGATTTATTGCCGGTGAGAAACAATGAGTCAGAAGATATTCATTCCTGTCTGTGAACCTACTCTGTGCGGAAAAGAGCTAGAGTATGTAACTGAGGCGATCAATTCCGGCTGGATTTCTTCTGCGGGAAAGTATATTGAAGATTTTGAAAAAAAATTTAGTGCCTACTGTGGTGTAAAGTATGGCGTTAGCTGTTCTAATGGCACTAAGGCGATTCATCTGGCTTTGCTGGCGATTGGGATTAAAGCTGGTGATGAAGTGATCATTCCTTCTTTTACGATGATAGGTTCTTGCAATCCTATTGTGCAGATTGGCGCGAAACCGGTCTTTGTTGATTCAGAGCTGAAGACTTGGAATATGGACGCTACACAGATCGAGGAGAAAATTACGGCGAGAACAAAAGCAATCATGGTAGTACATATTTACGGTCATCCGGTGGATATGGATGCGGTGCTCAAGATTGCGCGAAAACATAATTTAATAGTCATTGAAGATGCAGCAGAAGCACATGGAGCTGAGTACAAAGGTCGGAAGACTGGTTCCTTAGCAGATATTGCTTGTTTCAGTTTTTATGCTAATAAGATCATTACTACTGGTGAAGGCGGCATGGTCGTCACTAACAATGAGAAGTGGGCAGACCGTGCTAAAAAACTGCGCAATCATTTCTTTGGTGAGCCACGCTTCTTGCATCAGGAAGTAGGTTTCAATTATCGTCTTACTAATATGCAGGCGGCAATCGGTCTAGCTCAGATGGAGAGAATTGAAGAACTAGTGGAAGCAAGACGGAAAAATGCACAACTGTATAATTCTTTATTGAAAGAAATTCCTGGCTTGGTGTTGCCGGCAGAAGAGCCTTGGGCGAAGAATGTCTATTGGATGTATGGTGTGGTAGTGGATGAACATTTTCCTTTAACTATGCCGCAACTGCGGGAAGAGTTGCAGAAACGCGGGATTGAAACCAGGACTTTTTTCATCGGCATGCACAAGCAGCCAGCTTATGCTCACCTAGGTATACAAGGAGAGTTTCCTAATACTGAATATCTGGAGAATAAAGGTTTTTATCTTCCTTCTTCCAGCCATCTGACTGAGGAGCAGATTAAATTTATAGCTGACGCGATTAAGCAAATTTATCAAGAGCAAAAGCAATGATGAAAATGAAAAGCGACGTCTCAGTGGTTCTTCCTTCGTACAATGAACGAGAAAATATTATAGAAGCAATTGATAGAATTTCTGCTGCCGTTGGTTCTCGACTGAAAGAGATTATTATCGTTGATGATAACAGTCCGGATGAGACTTGGAAATTAGTGGAAGAGTACGGTCATCCGAAAGTAAGACTGATACGCAGAGTGAATGAAAAAGGTTTAGCTTCAGCATTAGATGATGGAATCCGGGCTGCGAAAGGCAGTGTGGTAGTATGGATGGATTGTGACTTAGGACTTTCTCCGGAAGAGATACCTGCTTTAGTCAGCAAATTAGATGATCATGATGTGGTTATCGCTTCAAGATATGTCAAGGGCGGAAAAGATCCACGACCGTTTTTCAGAGTAGGGTTAAGTGTGATTCTCAATACCTATTGTATTCTTTTTTTAGGCTGGGGAGTGCGAGATTATACTTCCGGCTTTGCAGCGGTCAAGAAAGAAGTCTTTGACACGGTTTCTTTTTCCCGACGCGGCTTCGGCGAATATTTTATTGAGTTTGCCTATAGAGCCAAGAAAAATAAATTTAAGATCGTTGAAGTTCCCTGTGCATACAGCATTCGTTCAGGTGGGGTTTCAAAATCAGATGGCGATATCAAAACTTTGTTAAGGCTGGGAAAGGATTATGGAGTTAGAGTGTTAAAGCTACGATTTGGTGTGCAGCCATGACTTTTTTTTCTTCTGATTTAAAATCAAATTTATTTCGTTATATCAGATTTCTCTTTGGCGGTGGATTAAGTTTATTGTTGAATTTGGGTATCACTTATTTGCTGACAGAATTTCTGCACCTCTGGCATATGCTTTCCTTTGCTATTGCCTTAGGCTGTGAAATTATGTTTCTGTTTGTCTATCATTCCTATGTGACCTTTCGTAAGCGTGGGAATTTTTGGTTATTTGCAGGAGTAATTCTCTTTATCAGCGGGTTAAATTGGCTGGCGGTCTATCTGCTGACAGAAATCTTGGCTTTACCGTATCTGATCGCTATTGTTTTAGCTGCCGGAGCTATTTCGCTGCTTAATTATGGGGTAAATAAGAAGGTAGTGTTTAAGTAGACTGTTCTTTAACAATCTTTTTAAAGGGTATTTGTACCTGAACTTCAGATGGTTGAGGTTCCTTTAACGTATACTACTCGGACGACTTGTAGGGTCTGTTATTCTGATAAATTAGTCCCTTTATTCTCTTTGGGTACCCAGTATATTAACAATTTTATCAACAAGGAAGATCTTTCTAAATGCGGGAAAGCACCATTAGAAATGATCATGTGCGAAAACTGCACTTTAGTGCAATTAAAGCATACTGCCCCTCAGGAATTGCTCTATGCGCGATTTTACTGGTATAAGTCCGGTATTACTGATACTATGAAAAAGGCGCTGCGTGAGATTACCGAGAAAGCAGAAAAGATGTTTGCCCTCAAGTCCGGCGATGTAGTCTTAGATATCGGTTCTAATGATGGAACATTATTGCGTTCATATCAGGTTCCTGGCTTGATTACCGTAGGAGTAGAACCAGCTGATAATTTGAAAGAGGAAGGAAGCAAGGGAATCACTCACTTTATCCATGATTTCTGGCTGATGGACAGTTACTGGAAAGCGGTCGGGAAAAAAGCAAAAGTGGTTACTGCTATCGGCATGTTTTATGACATGGAAGATCCTAATCAATTCGTGGCGGATGCTGCCAAGGCCTTGACTGAAGATGGCGTATTTATTGCCCAGCTGATGTGCCTCAAAAATATGCTGGACAGCAATGACGTAGGTAATATATGTCATGAGCATCTGGAATATTATTCTTTCAAGTCCTTAGAATATTTATTTAATAAGAATGGATTGGAAATTATCGATGTTGAGATTAATGAGGTCAACGGCGGCAGTTACCGAATTTACAGCCGCAAAATAGGGTCCGCTACGCGGCCAGCTTCTGGTGCAGCAGAAAGAATTCAGAAAGTGCGTGAATCAGAAAAAGATTTTGGCAAAAAGCAAGTCTATCTTGATTTTTTTAAGAGATTGGAAGATAACAAAAAGAAATGTGTGGATTTTATCAAGCAAGAGACTGCTCGAGGAAAGAAGGTTTGGGTTTATGGTGCATCAACCAAGGGAAATGTCATCCTGCAGTATTATGGATTGGGGCCAGAATTGATTGAAGGGGCTTCGGAACGGAGTTCCTTCAAGTGGGGAAAGTATACGGTGGGCAGCATGATTCCAATTTATTCTGAAGATGAGGCGCGTCAGAAAAAGCCAGATTATTTTTTAGTATTACCGTATGCCTTCTTCAACGAATTTTATGCCCGCGAGGAAGAATGGAGAAAACAAGGCGGTAAGTTTATTGTACCGCTTCCTGATTTTAGAGTGGTCGACCAGAAAAAAGCATTAGTTTTGGGCGTGACGGGAATGGATGGTAGTTACTTGGCTGAATTACTGCTTTCTAAAGGGTATGAAGTGCATGGTTTCATTCGTCGCACGGCAACGGGGAATACCAAAAATATTAATCATCTCATGGATAAAATTATTTTGCATCGCGGTGATCTAGCTGATGCCACTTCCTTGTACAGGGTAATCAGCAAAGTTCGCCCTCACGAAATTTATAATGAAGCAGATCAGGATCATGTCAGCTGGAGTTATGATGGAGTAGGATACAGCTGTGATATTACCGGAGCAGCAGTAGGAAGAATCTTAGAGATGATTAAGCAGATCGATCCCAAGATTAAATATTTCCAGCCAGTCTCGTCCAATATGTTTGGCAAGGCTGATAATCCGCAGACGGAAGAGACACACTTGCGGCCACAGAGTCCGTATGCTTGTGCGAAAGCTTTTGCCTACTTATTATGCAGATATTATCGGGATGTCTTCGGCATGCATGTCTCGACGGGAATATTTTATAATCATGAATCTCCGCGTAGAACAGAAGATTATGTCAGCCGTAAGATCACCATGGCCGCGGCGCGCATTAAGTTAGGCTTGCAGGATAAATTGTCCCTGGGCAACCTTGATCTCAAGATTGATTTCGGCTATGCGGCAGAGTATATGGAAGCGGCCTGGCGTCTGATGCAGCTGGACAAAGCGGATGATTTTATTATCTGTACTGGAGAATTGCATACAGTTAGAGAATGGCTGGATGAAGCCTTTAAAGTAGTGGGATTGAAAGCCGATGATTATGTTGAATTTGATCCTCGCTTTGCTCGACCATCAACCACTTCTCCTTTGCTAGGAAGTAATTACAAGGCCCGAGAGAAATTCGGCTTTGATCCTAAGATCAAGTTTAAGGAATTAGTTAAGTTGATGGTAGAGCATGATTTGGAATTGGTTAAAGAAGAAGTTAAGTTGAGGAAATGAAAAGAGTAAACCTTAGGTAAAAAAGATTATGTTCTTTCGTTGTTTAAGCTTAATTTTAGCATAAAATTTATTAAGAATTTGCTTACAGATATAGTATGACTTCCTTAATCCCAGAAGATTTGTATAGGCAAATACGAGAGCACGTTCCTATTCCCTGTTTGGACTTTGTACTTTTTCATAAAGGAAAAGTGCTGCTGACCTATCGCACTCAAGAACCAGCGAAGGGCCAATGGTGGGTTCAAGGCGGCAGGATTTTCAAGCATGAAACTTTTGCCCAGGCCTTGCAGCGATTGGCGAAGCGGGAAATCGGTTCAGAAATCAAAGTCATCAAACAGATTGGCGCTTATGAATTTCATTCTGAACAAGCAAATTTCGGAGGAAAAACGGGCACGCATGATGTGGCAGTGATCTTTTTAGCAGTTCCTTTAGATGAAAATTTTACTATTTCCCTGGATGAAACCCATTCTAAGTTTAAATGGGTTGATCACATAGAAGAAAGCCTTCATCCTTATGTGAAGACAGCGTTGAAAGATTCTGGCGTTTTTGAGAAATAAATTTCTAAAATTATTTTTTCCTGGCTACTGCCAAGATATTAATTCCTATGGGAAAGCTTGTATATTTCAACAAAGATAATTCAGCACAATAGATATTGGTCAAAATCTTGTTCAAGATCGGATTCATTTCTTCACTCACTTCTGACTTAGGGGGAGCTTTGCTGAGTTTTTCTAAATTTCTTTTAAGCCATACTAAAGGGAAAAATAAAGTATTGTAATAAGTAATCCTTTCTACTGCAAAACCTGCTTTTTCTAACTTTGCTTGCAATTCTGGTTTGGTATACCGGCGTATGCCATGAAAGGCCAGATCATGTTTACCATACAATGAAGGGGTAGCGCAGTCCAAAAAGAAAATTCTTCCGCCCGGTTTTAAGACTCGGAAAATTTCTTTAAATCCTTGAAGGTCGTCAGTTACCCCTTTATGATAAAATACTCCTAGCACGGTAACTGCATCAAAGATCTCTTTCGGAAATTGAATGTTCATGGCGTCTGATTTTGTAATCTTAAATCCGCGCTGGCGGCAAAAGTAAACTGCTTGGTCAGCTACATCTATTCCCTGCGCTGTTCCATATTGAGAGAGCAGAGACAAAGTTATTCCGGTGCCGCAGCCAACATCGAGAAAGGAGAATTTTTTGGAAGATTTTTTCTTAATCTCATTTTCTGAATTAATAGAATAAAATTGATTGAGAAATTTTTCAACTAAGAATTTTTGTCCAACAAACCACCAGTATTTCTCTTCCACTTTGAAGGAAGTTTCGTATTCTTTGGTGTCCATTATCTCAGTAATTTTTTCCAGCCAGGTCTTCTAGCTGCCGCCGCTTCTTTATGCGAGTCTCTGACTACATTTCTGGAAATGATATCCATCTCATGAGAATAGTTAGGGGCATCCCAAGGTACTATTTTTCCATCCTTGTGCATCTGCCAGCGTCGGAGATCTTCTTCTACCATGATCTTGACCAACTGCCTGAAAGTCACGGAAGATTTCCAGCCAAATGCTCTTTGTGCTTTGGAAGGATCGCCGCAGAGCTGGTGCACGTCTAATGGTCTTTTCAGTTTTTTATCAGTAATCACATATTTTTTCCAATCCAATCCTACTACGGCAAAAGCTTCTTCTACGAATTCGCGTACGGAATGAGTTTCTCCGGTAGCGATGACGAAATCGTCTGGCTTGTCCAGCTGCATCATCATCCACATGGCTTTGACATATTCCGGCGCAAAGCCCCAGTCTCTTTTTGTTTCCAGATTCCCGAGACGTAATTCTTTTTGCAAACCAAGCTTGATTTTAGCCACTGAATTAGTAATTTTTCTGGTGACGAATTCTAAACCTCGCAAAGGACTTTCGTGATTGAATAAGATGCCATTACAGCTGAAAAGGCCGTAAGATTCGCGGTAGATCCGCACCATGTGATAAGAATGCAACTTTGCCGCGGCGTAAGGAGAATTAGGATGCATGGCGGTGTTTTCATCCTGCGGATTGACAATATTTGCTCCATATAATTCGCTAGTGGAAGCCTGATAAAATTTAATTTTCTTATTGAAATGCCTGATGATTTCCAGGAAACGAGTAGTTCCGCTGGCGTCTACTTCAGTCGTTAGTAAAGGAAAATCGAAAGAATTTCCTACGAAACTTTGGGCAGCCAAATTGTAAATTTCATCTGGATCAGAGATAGTTACGGCTTCCAAAAGCGAGGAAGTATCACATAAATCTGCGGGGATCAAGGTGATTTTGTTAAGAATATCTAAAGACTGCAGACGCCAAAAGTTAGGGGTAGAAACTCTTCGATAGGTACCATATACTTTGTAACCTTTGCTTAAAAGAAGCTTGGCTAAATATGGTCCATCCTGTCCGGTAATACCTGTAATTAATGCTCTTTTCATGCCTTAAACCACTCTGTTAATCTCATTTTGATTGTCGATAAGGCCTTTAAAAATCTTCTGGAACTGAACGATTTTTCTACTAATCATTCGCAAATCTTTCACTGTCCCAGATATGTTGAGGATTATCTTCTCTCTTGATCAAATATCTTCCCATGACTAGATAATCTATTCCCGTTCCCATCATACACTTATAGGCATCATGCGGCGTACAGACAATTGGCTCTCCTCTGATGTTAAAGGAAGTGTTGATCAAAATAGGCACTCCAGAATGCTTGCCGAATTCTTTGATCAAATTGTAATATAAATTATTTTGCCCCTTGCGTACGGTCTGTAGCCTCCCAGAACCGTCGACGTGAGTGACTGCCGGGATTTTTTTCTGCCATTGTTTCTTGACCGGATATACCATCAGCATATAATCTGTCGGTTCAGGGATCGGCTTATCACAGTCGAAGTATTCTAAGGCATCATCTTCGCAGACTACTGGTGCGAAAGGCCGGAATTTTTCACGATGCTTCACTTTCTGATTAAGAATCTCCTGCATTTTGGTATTACACGGATTAGAGAGGATGCTTCTGGTACCTAAAGCCCGCGGTCCCCACTCCATGCGACCCTGAAACCATCCTAAGACATTATTTTCATAAATCAGTTTTGCATTTTTTTCGACTATTTCTTTATCGTTTTTGAAAGCGGTGTATTTGATGTTATTCTTGTCTAAATAAGATTTTATCTCTGCATCGCTGTAGGACGGGCCAAGATAAGGGCTGTCAAAGACAAAATTACGCTTGTTGTCGAGAATAGTGTTATACGCGTAATATGCTGCGCCAATGCTGGCGCCGCCGTCAGTAGCGTTGGGTTGGATCCAAATGTTCTTGAAAGGAGTATTGCGCAATATTTTTCCGTTGTAGACGCTGTTCAAGGCCACTCCGCCGGCGAGAACAACATTATCCACTTTAGTCAGCGAATAAAGATGATTCAGCATCTTAGTCATAGCTTCTTCTAGCACTAACTGCAGGGCGGCAGCAATATCTTGGTGGCGCTGAGTAAGTTCAGCTTCAGCTTTGCGGATAGGCCCGTCGAGAAGTCTGCATAATTTCTTACTGGGCATAGAAGCCTTGTAATGATACACAAAATAAGACATATCAAATTGATAGCTCCCATCCTCTTTAATATCAATCACTTCTTTTAATTTAGTATAATACTTATTTGTTTTAGGATTCATATTTCCATAGGGGCTTAATCCCATCACTTTATATTCAGAATTATTGACGCTGAACCCTAAGTAGGCAGTTATAGTTGAATATAATAATCCTAAGGAGTGTGGAAAGCGGATGTCTTTAAGCAGGACAATGTCATTTCCTTTTCCTACTCCTAAGGCCGTAGTGGTCCATTCACCGACTCCATCGACGGTAAGAATGGCAGCTTCCTCAAAAGGACTTACCAAGAAAGAGCTTGCGGCATGGGCCATATGATGATCTACAAATAGGATATTTCCCTGATATCTGAGTTTCTTCCTGATGATTTTTGGGACTCGTAATTTTTCATTGATCCAGGCAGGGACAGATCTGATAAAGGTTGGTAAGCTGTAAGGAAACATCTGGATGTGCTGATATAATAATCTTTCAAATTTAAGAAAAGGTTTTTCGTAGAAGCAGATGCAATCAATGTCCTTTATAGAAAGGTTCGCTTCTTTGAGGCAATATCTCACCGCGTTGACAGGAAAAGAAGAATCATGTTTTTTGCGGGTAAAACGTTCTTCTTCTACAGCAGCTACCAACATTCCATCTTTGACTAAGCAGGCTGCTGCATCATGATAAAAACAAGAGATTCCTAGTATGTTCATTTTTTCTCCTAAAATTGCCGATAGTAATCTTTTTTTGATTTTTTTGAGAGCATTAATTCTTGATAATAGGTTTCTTTGCTCTTACTTGTTTTTAAGTCAAGGAGCTTTCTCTTTTGCAGTTTGGCGATAGCTGATGCAGATCCGACACCAACAAAGTAAGTTATGCTCAGAAGAAGAGCATTGACGATCTTGTTTATCGATTCTCCAAATTCCTTGAAACCAGCGTGTACGCCTTTCGAAATTTTTTTTAGAGCCATCTTTTCTTGACCATCCCTTGTATTATGATATGTAATACTGCTGCTATGATCAGCACAGTGATAAACGTGCTTTTGTTGAAGCTAAATCTGTTGAGTATGAATGAAAAGACTAGTGAAAAGACAATTATTCCTGCAAGATTTCCTATTACTTTCCCCGTTGTAAATAGGGCAGTCTCTTGTACTAACTCTTTTCCACCCACCATAATAAAGTTTAGACGCTGGGTGGTTTAAAAACTTTATGTGTTTATTCTCTTATTTTTTGACCAAATCAGTTATCACTTTTTGCTCAATTAAATCCTGATAGAGAAGTTTAGCTGCTTTTTGATTGCCCTCTTTATTCCAATGGGGATTAAGAGTCCAATACAAATCTTCGTCCTGATTGTGAGCCTTGAATTCAGGCAGGAGGTCAATAATCATAATATTTTTTTTTTCCGCCCAGATTGCAAACATCTTATTTGGTTTTTCAAAGTCTAATTCAGGAGATTTATCTTTACTTTGCTTCATAATATCTTCTTGCAAATCAGCATAAACTTGTAATTTTGCCGGGATTAACACCACCGCCAGCGGAATATCATTTTCTGTGGCAAATTGATTAATTTCTTCTATTAATTCAAAAGTTCTGCCCACCTTTACCAGTGCTGCTTCAGAATAGATTGTTTCATAGACATTGGAGAGTTCATCGGCATTATAGATGGTATCTCCCCCGACCAGACTTCCCAATTTCGGTCCGACAATATTAACGGCAGCCCTTTCTATCAAGCGATAGGAATGCAAGTGATTAAATAAAAAATTTCTAAATAATACTAAATGATTTTGTCTTTTTTCTCTTTTAACTATCAACTGTCCTTTTTCGTTCGCTCCGCGTTCACCGGAGGCCAGATTATCATCAAAATCATTGGTGTAGAAATGCAGTAAAATCATATCTGGCTTAAGCTTTATGCCTTCGCTTTTGAGATAGAGCAATTCTTGGTCGGTTCCGTATCCTGGAACACCCGCTTTCATGACTTGAAAATTTTTTTTATTACCCCTGTTTTCGTTTAACTTAGTCTCTAAAATCTTGAGAAAATGTTCATCTAGTTCTGTCCCATATGCTCCCCAGACAAAAGAATCGCCCAGAGCCAGTATTCTGTAATCATATTCAGTTTTTTCAGCGTATTCGTAATCGTTCATGCCTAGTGCATTGATGGTGAATCTTGTTGTGAATTCTGGTTTGATGAGTTCTCCGCTTGCCCCAGGCACAAGTTTATAATCCAACAATTCATCGTTCTGGTACAAGCCATCGGGATAACCGTAGATGGCAGCCACTCCGGATGCCCGCGCCACGATCTCGAGAAAAATAAAGCATACGACCAAGGTGATGCAAAGTAGTATAAGATTAGGGAGAAGTTTCTTTTTCACGGTTGATTTTTAACGGGATGTTATTTAAATTTTCTGAATCAGGAATTCTGTACTTTTGAAATCCTTGGGCTTAGGTGAATTTCAAAACAGAGCATAGATGAATGGTGATAAAGCTGAGCTTTGCCCGACGAAGATAAGGATCCCGGCTAATACGATCATAACTATAATAGGGGTCATCCACCATGCTTTCCTCACTTTAAGGAATTCCCATAGTTCGCCAAGCAAGCCTTTGTTCTCCATTTTAGAGCTAAAAACATGAGGTGCTATAAATATTTTCTCTCTCTTAGGCTCTGTAATTCATTAGCTTTAAAAAAGGTGATTCTTCATTTTGGGCATGGCTAATTATGTCGGTAAGATCATCAGAGGCACCGGCCTCATGTTTGCCACGACTTTCATTGCTGCCTTCTTTAGTTATGGTACTAGGGTCCTGGTCGCGAGAAAGCTTGGCCCGGAACAATATGGTTTATTCGCGTCAGTACTTACCTTCATCCTCTTCTTTCTCTTTTTTCGTGATCTCGGCTTAGGTACAGCATTAGTAAATTTGGTTGCTAAAGCGCGAATTGAAGAGAATTACAATAAAATCAAAACCGCTTTAGTATCAGTTTTCATTTTACAATTCTTAAGCTCTTCCCTGATCGGAATTTTAATTATTGCTTTTTCCGGCTATCTTTCTGAACATTATTTCAAAGTTCCTGAATCAAGGATTATTTTGTTAATTTTAGTTGCATATACCATCACTAGCTTTCTGTATACTATCAGCAAAGCGCTTCTTAACGGCTTTCAAAAAACTATCCCTTATTCTCTGATGGAACCGGCCAAAAATTTGTTTATCTTGCTTTTTACCTTAATTTTATTTTATTATGATCTTGGCATCTTTGCGGCAGCCATCCCCTATGCCTTCGTTTGCGTAGTATTGTTTTTTGTGTTTCAGCCGTTCGTGCAGAAACAGCTACATTTTTTTAAGCATAAGGTTCAAGATCTCAAGGGAACGACTAAAGAGCTGTTGCGGTTTGGCCTTCCTTTGATGGCGGCAGATATCGGTGGGAAAGTGATTGGTTATACGGATACCTTGATGCTGACTTATTTTGGTTCTCTGACAGAAGTGGGAATTTATAACGTCGTCCTTCCCAGCGCACTTTTTTTTATCCAGATAAGCAGAGCAATCTCGGCTATTGTATTTCCCATCTCCACCGAACTTCATTATAAAAAGGATACTGCCAAGCTGGCAAAGGGGGTCTCCTTATTACATGGTTATTGTTTTGCCTTGATCATCCCCTTGATTTTCACTCTCTTTGCTTTTACGGGATTTTTTTTAGATCTTTTCTTTGGAGCGGAATACGTCGCCGGAGCGACTGCTTTCAGAATCCTCTTAGTCGGATCAATGTTTTTTATCCTAGCCTCAGTAAACAATATCATTATTTCCAGTATGGGAGAACCAAAAGAAGTAACTAAAATTATTCTTCTTTCAGCAATCCTGAATGTAGGACTAAACTTATTCCTAATTCCTCTCTATGGGATAAATGGAGCAGCAGTAGCAACTGCTCTTGCTTATCTTATGTCTTTAATTATGTCCACCATAAAGCTGCTAAAAACTCTGAATGTTCCGGCTCCATATTTACATTGGGGAAAGTTACTTTTGACCGCTTCAGTTTTTGTCATGGTCATTTTTTATACTACGCAGATGCTTAATCTAAATATTTATGTGGAAATTATTTTATCTGCTCTCACTGCCACTATGGTCTATGCTTTATTACTGTATCTGTTTGATATCATTGATTATGCAGATTTGAAGAAAAATTTATTGAAGGTATTTAAGAAATAAAATTTCTATGAAATCAAAACATTATCCAATTGAAGAATACAAGAAAATATTCTCTGCATTTGATCAGCAGGCGATCAGGTATTGTGTCCTGCGTAACTTTGAATTTTTATATGATTCAAATTTTTTCTGGGAGGGTTTGGATACAGTAATTGCCAAAGATGATTATGAGAAAACAAGATCAATCTTATTACAGCAGGGCTTTTCTCAGCGCAAACCACAATTCTCTCTTCAGCACAAGGCTTTTTTTAAATTAGTGGATGGAGTCAAGGTAAGCTTTGATGTCCAAGTAGGCGGAGTATATTGGAATGACATGAAATATATCAGTGAATCAATCATCGCCAACAGAGTGAGAAAGGATTTCTTTTATGTCCCTAGTGATAATGACACTTTCTTGATGCTTTTAGTGCATTCTATTTTAGGGAAACGCCGTTTTAAGACCAAGTATCAGCAAATCTTAACCTCGCTGTTAGAGCAGAAGAAAGTAGATGAGCGGAAAATAGCGCATGATTTATCAAACATTTTTACCGAACGGGAAGCTGAGGAATTGTTAAAGCAAATAAAGGCAAAACAGTTTAAGAAAGTTCGAATTTATCATCTCTTATCTATTTTTCTTATCAAGAGTATAAATCATGTTATCACTCTCAGTGCTCTTACTTTGCGTTGGATACGATGGAAAAGACCTTGTATGCCGGCTCCTCTGATTAGCATTATTGGTCCTGACGGAGCAGGAAAATCGACGCTGGTTAACGCTTTGCAAGATTATTTACTGGAAACGAAAAGAAAACCAGTAATTGTGTACATGGGCAGAGGGAGAAACCATATTTTGCCGATCACGGTTTTGGGAAGAAAATATAAAAGTGCGGAAAAGAAAAAAGATGCCAAAAGAGATGCCAATATAGGCAGCTCATCTGATCCTTTTAAGCGAAAACTTCTTTATTCTGTCTCCTCATTGCTGTTCGTGACAGATTCCTTATTGCGGTACTGGTTCGTTATTTTTCCTCTGCGCATGCGCAAAAGAGTAGTCATCACGGATCGTTACGGGACTGATATTATTTTGATGAAGAATGTTCCGCTATGGTGGAAAAAATTGCTCTATGCCCTGTTTCCAAAACCCACCCTCTCTGTTTTGCTCTACAATAATCCTGAAGTTCTCCACCAGCGGCGACCAGAAGAATCCATCCCTGAACTGCAGCGGCAGATGGATATTTTTAATAAGCTGCAATACGATTTGCGTCTGGAAACTAAAAATCAGGAAGAAGACACCTGGAAAGTTCTCAATTTTGTTACTTCAAGATTGTTGGAGGACTGGTATTAATTCTCTTTTAGTAAGCTTTCATATAACTCTAAAAATTGTTTGCTGATAATTTTAACGTCAAATGATTTTGATTTCAGGTAGGCGCTTTCAGTTAAATTTTTACCTAATTGTGGATCTTCGAGCAATCTCTTTATCTGAAGAGCCAATGATTCTACATTTTTTGGTTCAGCCATCAGTACATCTTTCTCAGGTTCAAAAATCTCCCGCAGTTCTGGAAGATTGGTAGTAACTACTGGCGTTTTTGCGGCCATGCTTTCAAATAAGCATGAAGGATTACTTTCAGTTCCAATCAAGCTTGGATAGGCAAGAACGACCATGTCGGCCATGCTTACATATTCTTCTATAGGGAGATCGTCGAGTATAATATTGATATGTTTTTCGCAGCCTAAGCTGCGGGCCATAGCCAGATATTTTTCTTTTTTTTCCTCCGCTCGGGAGCGGATGGCAAAGATGAATTTCAACTCTTTATTTTTTTCACTCTTCTTTCCATCCCTATATTCTTTGACAACCAAAGGTATGGCTTGGATCAGTGCATCGACTCCTTTCTCTTCACGGATAGCGCCATAGTAAAGGATGATTTTTTTTTCTTTATAACCGTGCTTATCTTTGAGCGCTTCCTGATCCCGCGGCTTGAATTTTGCAGTATTAATCGGGGAGGAAATAACTTTTATTTTCTGTTCAAGTTTAGCATCTGCAGCAATACTTCCTTTTAGTTTTTTGGTAGGAACTGTAGCGCCATCAACTGAATTCAACAAGCCTGAAAATAAAGTTCTTAGCATTTGATGTTTCGAATAAGATTTTATAGTGTGTACGGTCTTGGCTTTCGGAAATTTCCGCCCGGCAAAATATGTATTTAGCACCAGCAACGGACTGGAACTAAAGCCATGAATGAGGTCAAACGATATTTTTTCTGTGTTTGCAATATTCTGAAGTGACCTTCGGCCGTTCAAAATCTTTCCTTTGAATAAGCGGTGTATTTTGATTCCTTCAATTTCTTCAACTGTAGGGAGATTCTTGTTTTTTTCTGCACAAATAATGACTTTATGGCCTAGCTTGGTATATTCTTTTGCCAAGAGATGTAATGTAAGCCAGGTAGCTTCTTTTTTGTTGCTAAGAGCTGAAGATGTGATGAGAGCGATGTTCATTTTTTATGCCTAATCAAGATACCCTAAAGCTTTGAGGCGTTCCTTGACATCTTGCTGTTCTTTTTCTTCGTAGAATGATTGATCAGTTGCATTTTTTTTCCCGTAATCTTTTTTTTTGATCTCATTTTTTTCCAGAAACTTATCGCTAATTGCTTCTGCCAGTACTTCTCCATCCATGTTTAGATCTATTTCTTTTCCTAGCAAGTATAAGATGGTGGGCGCAATATCAAAGATATGGGCTTCTGTAAGTTTTATATTCTTTTTCAGATGCGGCCCTTTCATGATTACTATTCCATCAGGAGATTCTTCATGCTGTCCGGAACGGATCGCGGTATGATCAAAATTTCTTTCCGGAATAGTTTCCATCCCATGGTCGGAAATAATTATGATATTATCAAAGCCTTTGATTAATTCTGCAACTTGATGATCAAGAAATTGATAGTAGTTATTGACCAGTTCGCTAAATTTAGCGATCTCTGCTGAGTCCATGTTCAAGAAAGAAAAATCGTGAGAAAAATGGTACTGCCAGAAAATATGCTGAATCCCATCAAGACCTGGAAGATAGACGGTCTGGAAGTCAGGCTGGTATTTGTCTCGGAGATGAATTCCTGTTTGGGTCGAGAAAAGATCACTTAAATAAAGCTGGGAGAAAAAATTAAATTTATTCTTGCGATCAAAATGCAGGCTCTTGATTTGTTCTGTTTCCTGAACATCAATACCGCTAAAAAAATTACTAATTTCTTGCTCGCTGATTGAATCTGGAGCTCGATTGAAGGTTCTTAATTCTTCCAGAACGTGATCAGGATAGGTAATTCTTCCAGATGAGGTCGAAGAGGTTTCTGCTTTAAACTTGTGGGGATTTTGGTAAATCTTGCTTAGACCTTCAATAGCTTTTTGTGAAACCATAATTCCGTTCACTTTTTCTGCCGGCCAGGTTACCAGCCAGCCTATAATACTTACTTTTAATCCTTCTTCACTTAGCATTTCCCAGAGCGCTTTTTCCGTGCGGAAAGCTCCAGTAACCAGATAATTTCCTCCCAAATTAAATCGTTCGAGAGCTTTGCCATACTTTAACATAGAATAAACGTAGGCTTTTCGGCTGAAAGCAGTGGCATTGGAAAGTTCTTTTTTATTTTTGGAGAATAATTTTCCGATTCGGTAAGGCCAATTTACCATCATGCTCTTAGTGAGGTCTTTCTTCAATTTTAATTTAGGAATATCTACAAAAAGATTAGAAAAGTAAAGCACGCCATTTTTTTCGGGCATTTTTCCAGTGGCAATACTAGTCCATAACGCAGGAGATTTGTAGCCGCGCAGGCTCTTGAGCGGTGCGGAAACACCCTCCTGCATTAGGCCAGCGAGAGTGGGTAGTTTTCTTTTATCAAGCAGCGGCTGGATAATCTTCCAAGTAGCGGCATCAATGCCGATAAGTATAGTTTTATTTAATTTATTCATAGCTTTATTCATCTTGATTACCCTTGCTAACAGCACTATAAATAATCTCTGCAATTCGTTCCGCTCCCCGGCCGTCTGTAATTTTTTTACCAGCTTCACCCATCTTTTTTCGCAGCTGCTGGTCAAGCAATTTTTCTATGACACCTTGGATCTCTTCGTCTTCGATTTCAGAATGAAGATCTACCGAAAGAACACTTCCAAATTTCTCGAATTCTTGGGCATTTTCAATTTGATGATCATTCATGGGAATAACCAGGGCCGGAGTACCGGTAACTGCCAGTTCGTATAAAATAGAGCCGCCGGCGCAAACTGCCAGATCGCTTTGCAGGAATAGATCTTTCATATTTTTAGCGTCTTTTATAATTGTAGGCTGCTGAGGAAGTTGTGCGATGATTTCTTGCAATTCTTCTTCTAATTTGAAGGCTGCTCCCAAAACTATGGTGGTTTTTATGCCAGAAAATTTGCCTAAAATCCAGGCTACTCGCGCAGAAAGATTATATTCATCTCCGCCGCCGAAGCACAATAAGGCATTCTGAACCTTTTGCTGCTGTTGGCGCGGAAACTTGTCCATTCCAATAAATTGAGTTCGTAAAGGTACATATTGCGGACCAAAAAAATATTTAGTGGGTTGATTTCTATCGTATTGCTCAAATCTCTTGCTAATAGTAGTTCTGTTGATGATGATATCGCTTTTCAATTTTATTTTTCCCAGAATATCAATGCTAACGCATAGGATCTTATTCTTCTTCAGTTCTGTAGAATAATCATCGTGGATCTCTAAGAGGTCAGTAACTAGACAATAAGTTTTTTGCTCTTGAAGAATCTTAATGGTTTCCTTAAAGCTTTCCCGTTCGGGCAGTCCAGGATTGATTTCTTCTACATTATAACCAGCTTCACGAACTTTGGCCACTGCTTCAGGAAAGTTCTTCATGATAAAAAATATCTCTGCTTTGTTATTACTGGGATATTTTTGCAAGGCTTCGGCCACGGACAAGGAGTTTATGACATGACCCATGCCGATAGCATTGCTTCCATCGGTTCGGAAAGCTATTTTCATTTAATTTCTCTCAAAGGTATTTACTATTTTTATTTTCAATATTCTTTCTCAAGAATTGATCTGGTTTTGAAATATCCTGCTTTCTCAAACAAGAGGTTGGAAGCAGGATTATGAGAGGCAATTCCGGCAAAAGCATAGCCGCAGCCATTTTTTTTGAAATATTCATCGGCAAATTCTAACAATTTCTTTCCATATCCTTTGCCGCGGCATTCCGGCTCGAAATAGATGTACCAGATTTCTCCGTACTTCTTCTGTCGGTAGGGATTTTCCTTTACTCTCAAAATGAGGGAGCCTACAATTTTTCCAGGAGCAGATGATGGTGCTGCTAAGAGATTCTGTTCACGTACAAAAAAGGCAGCAGCACTTCCGGCAGCATGTTCCTGCCGCATGTTTTGATCAAACAGCTCTTTTTTTGGAACGCTAGTAGGAAAATTGATCTTTTGATTTTTTTGGTCATGATCCCAAAGTAGAGGAAGCGCCTCTTCAAGATCGGTTACCGGAGCAATATCTACATTTATCTGAGATGCCTCTTTTGATTTCACTAAAGCAACTGGAATTTTGAATACAACTTTAAGGATGGGATTTTCTCCTTGTAAATGACCTTGAGCGCAATGAGCGTCTTCCGGATAAAAGAGCACGAATTGTGTTTCGGTCAATCCGACTTGAGAGTATTGCTGCGGGTAGTGGTATAACAAGTAGTCTCCTGAAGAATCATAGGGAGTGGCAACCTCCAGAGCATAGGCATTGGTAAAGCCTAAGACTTCTTTACCTGAAACTAGGTAATGGAGATCAAGATTCTGTCGATGGGCTTCAAATTGATGTCCTTTCAGGTCTCGGGAATTTGTCTTAATGACAATCGCAAAAATACCGTTGCTGCCGGCAACAGGATGTTTTCCGGTGGGCATAGTTTGAATATTATTTTTATTAAGAAAATCAAGAATAGGCTGTACTATTTCCGGTTTAAAGTGTGCGGAAAGTTGCTGAATATTTCCCGAAATCATTTTGCTTTTTCAAATGAAACTTCTTTTTTTTTCATTTCCTCTAATTTTGGTGGTCGTTTAATCTGCTGATAGTCCAGATTGAGAGAAGATATTTCCGGTCGCGCATCTAGAAGCTCGACTACGTCTTGAAGTGCAAATTCTTTCTTCAAGGGATAGAGGGCTTTGAATACGGCGCTGATGGCTTCAAAATCTTTTGGAGTATCGAGAGTCATGCGGTAATTTCTTTTTACTGCTTCATCTACCGGCAGGATTTCAACTTTGAAATGATGAGGATCTTTGATAAACCAGGTCATGAATTCAGTGTCTTTAGGATCTTTAACTCTGCTTTTGGCATCAAGAATAGTGGAACGATGAACTACTTCTGCTTCAAATCCGATCGGAACATCTTCGATACCAGTGTAATCTGCTCCACTTTTGATGTGATGCTCAATTAATGCATCTACTATTTGTGGATCAATCACCGGACAATCCCCAGTAGTGCGCACAATGATATTAGCGTCAATCATCTTGGCAGCATTTAAGAAACGATCCATAACATCATCAGCATCGCCGGCAAAGTATTTGATTGCTTTCTTTTTGGCAATCTCAATTAAAGGTGCATCTTCTTCTACGGTTGAAGTACAAAGAATCACTTCTCCATTTTTACATCTTTTCAAGCGGTCAATCTGATGCTCGATGGTAGTTTGTCCTTCCATCTCTAAAATAGCTTTTTTTGGTAATCGGGTTGACTTAAGACGGACTGCCAGACAAATTGCTACTTTATTTTCTACGTCCTTTGGAAGGATAGTTTCATCGGCCTGCAAGTCCCGCGCTGCTTTTCTTCCCACCATCTTTTCATATTCGCTGGCTCCGATTCCGATAGGTGAAGAACGCTTGAAACCTAGGTCTTGTAGGGTTAAAATCTCGCCAGCTTTGAGCGCTCTTTTAGCGACGATATAGCGTTTAGTGTAATTCCGGTATTTTATTTCATCTTCAGACATGGCAAAAGAATCATGGCCGATGCTGCTTTCAAAGGCGCGCAGCTGTTGGATCAAATCTTTTAGTTCTGCTGGATTAAGTGAGGATTCATAATCAAAACCTTTGAGGCTGCGATCGTCAGTAACATGCTTCTCTATTACTCTTGCTCCGTAGGCGAAAGCGGCTACCGGCATGGTAATAGCTAAATCTAGCTCAGCGTTAGTGTGATCATGATATCCAATGATCTGATGAGGGAATTCTTGTTTTAACAATTGCAATCTTTTCAAATTTACTTTGCTAACTTCAGTAGGGTAGGCCTGAAATCCATGGGAAAGGATGATCTGGCTGTTTCCTGCTTGCTGTAATTTGTGTACTGCTTTTTTTAATTCAGCTAAAGTTGCTCCACCTGCAGCTAGGATCAAGGGCATATTTCTTTTCGCTACATATTCTAACATGAAGGGATTAGTTACGTCGGTAGAATGGAGCTTGAATCCATGTACGTAAGGCTCGGCGATATCCACACTTCCTTCGTCAAAGACATCGGCCCAGATATCAACTTTAAATTGCTGGGTGAATTCAAAAATTTCTTTCCATTGCTCTCGGCTGAATTGGTTTTTTTTGTTGTTAGGATAGTTTGGATGAAAAGTTGATACGAAGTAGTCAACATTAAAGATCTGAAATTTTACGGCATTGACGCCTGCTTCTACACTGGACTTGACGATCTGTTTGAGTTTTTCCATGTTGCCGCAGTGGGCAGAGGCAATCTCAGCAATAGTATAACAATAATTTTCAGGAATTTCTTTGCCATTGATGATTAAAGCATTTTTTGCTTCTTCTGCATCATTCCAATCTATTAGTGCGCCTTCAGAAATATCTTTACTGGCTTTGTATAATCCATTAGTAAGCTTAGGAAATTCTTTTGGTGCTAACCTTCTTCCTAATTTACCAGGACGGAGGACTTTCAGATTATGCTTGCTGAAGATATCTCCTTTTTTGATTGGTGTGGAAGTGATAATAGTTTGGTAAGCAAAATTGCGTAGGTATTCTTCAGAGGGGGTGATTTTTTTCTCTGGACTCCCTAGTACGAGAGGATGAACTTCAACTTTTTCTCCACGTTGGGTCTTTTCTTCCGCCTGACGGATAATGCTGGTCATTTCTTTTAACTCTCCGGGAGTCAGGGCAAAGAAGTGATCCGGACCAGGCATGTTTTTGTCTAGAGTAATATGCTTTTCAATTACTTTTGCTCCCTTTACTACTGCGGCTAGAGGCGCATCAAATGCTTCTGCGCTATGATCAGAGTAACCGATAATCGCTTCAGGAAATTCTTTTTTCAGCGTTTCAATCACATTCATGTTTATCTCTGCTAAAGGAGCAGGATACTTGATCACGCAATGGAGAAAAATAATCTTGTCTGTGAATTTTCTAGCAGCATGGTATGCTTCTCTGATTTCTTCCAGAGTTGCTCCACCAGTAGACATAATAATTGGTTTTCCCTTCTTGGCTAAATGTTCAATCAATGGAAGATGAGTAATAGCATAGGAAGTGGTTTTGAACATTGGTGTTCCTAATTTGTCGTAAAAATCAGCCTGCTCTTCGTCACAGATGCTGGAGAAGAAAAGGATATTTTTCTCTGCACAATATTGTTTCAGCGTTGTTACCCATTCTTTGGGTAATTCAAATTTTTTAACATTTTCATGGATAGAATAAGAATATTTTCCTTTATTATCTTCCCAATCCAGTTCGCCGGCAGTCTTTGGATAGAGATTATCTGCAGTGAAGGCCTGGAATTTTGCGGCATCGCAGCCGGCTTCTACAGCCGCATCAATGAGTTTTTTTGCTAGCTCTAGGCTGCCGTTGAAATTTATGCCTATTTCGGCGATGATAAAACAGGGAGAATTATCGCCTATAATTCTATTTCCAACCTTTATTTGCATGGGAGAAAATCCTCAATTTTGGTTTATATAGTTTGTGTAATCATGAGCTAGTTCCATAACTCTTATAAATTAACAGCTAGGGTCTTTTTTCATGGAAATAAATCAAGCAATATCTGCTCTTGAAACAGAAGGATTTGAAGTTCATTCTATTTTCCCATGTTCTGCTGGAGTAAGCCATTACAATTTTGATGTCTGGTTATCCGATGACTCTGAACAGCAAAGATATGTTGCCAGATTTGAGTCAGATTTAGGAAAATCTGCTGGAAGGCGAATATGATCCCCATGAACCAAAAAACAAGAAAGTGGAAGAAATATTAGCGGCGAATCATTTCTTTAGAGCTGCAGCAGTCTATCAGAAGTTTACAGAAGGTCCTAGGGTTGGCTGGGCTGAGAAATTCAAAGAAATTCTTTTTAACATAATTGATTATGAAAAAATTGATTATGTGGGATTCAAAAACACAGTACGGCCGCATTTCCCCCAGCAGCTATCCCTCCCTTGAACATGCCTTCTCACTAGATAATTTCTTTAATCACATTAACTACATATTCAACATCCTGCAAAGTCATCCCCGGATACATGGGCAGGGAAACTTCGCGTTCGAATAACCATTCTGCAGTCGGAAAATCGCCTTTCTGGAAATTATATTTCTGCTGATAGAATGGATGAAGATGCAAAGGAATGAAATGTACGCTGGTTCCGATATTGTATTCTTTCAATTTGGCAATAAATTCATCTCGAGATACTTTATCGGTATTCAAAAGCAAGGGATAGAGATGATAAGCATGCCTGGTGTATGATTTTTCGGTGGGAATAATTATTCCTGCAACTTCTTTCAGTAGTTTGCTGTAATGTTGGGCTAGTTCTCTTCGTTTAGCAATGAATGCTTCAACTTTCTTGAGCTGCTCGACACCCATGGTTCCCTGAATATTATCCATATTATATTTGTAACCAGGTTCTATAACTTCATAATACCAGGTTCCTTTTTCGCTGTAGCGATTGAAAGCATCTTTGTCCACGCCGAAGTAACCGAATCGTTTTAGTTTCTTTCCCAGCTCTTCATTGTTAGTAACTGCCATTCCGCCTTCTGCAGTTGTGATGGTTTTGGTAACATAGAAACTGAATACAGTTACGTCGCCAAAATTGCCGATCTTTTGTCCGCCATATTCGGTGCCAATAGCATGAGCGGCATCTTCAATCACATAGAGTTTATGTTTCTTGGCGATCTGCATGATCGCTCCCATATCGCAAGCATGTCCGGCAAAATGGACAGGAATGATGGCTTTAGTTTTTGGGGTGATTGCTTTTTCGATCGCAACAGGATCAATGTTGAAAGTATCTTTTTCGGAATCAACCATAATAGGAGTTGCACCTACCCATTCTACGACATGCGCGGTCGCTACGAAAGTATACGTTGGAACAAGCACTTCATCTCCCGGACCGATACCGAGAGCAGCTAAAGCAATATGCAATCCACCGGTGCAGGAAGTCAAGCCGATCGCTTTCTTTACACCTAAGTACTGCTGCATATTTTCTTCGAATTCTTTTACCTTTGCGCCGGTAGTGAGCCAGCCGGATTTCAATACTTCTTCGACAGCTTTGAACTCTTCTGCAGTAATAGTGGCTTTGGCTAAAGGTAGGAAGTCTGATCGTTTAGTTATCATTTTTCCTCAATACCTCTCCGGATGGGCAGCAATTTCTTTGGCTACCATGCTCAATCCCTCTTGAACATTGACTTGCGCTTTGAATTTCAATAATCTTTCTGCTTTGGTAATATCGGCTTGCCGTCTAGTAACTAGCACTTCCCGTTCACGGAAGATAGGCTTAATCTGATTTTCTTTTCCTAAAGCTTTGATGATAATGTCTGCTAGTTGTGCAACGGAAGTGGAAACACCCGTGCCGACATTAAATGCTTCATTAACTGCTTCTGATTCCATAGCTGCAATGTTAGCACGGACTACATCAGAAACGTGAGTAAAATCCATGGACTGATCGCCTTTGCCGTCAATAACGGGAGCTTCATTGTTCATGATTCTTTTAATAAAATGGGTTACTACAGTAGTATAATAGGCATGCGCAGCTTGCCGCTCTCCATAAACGTTGTAGTAGCGCAAAGCATTATAGCGTAATCCTTTCTTGGCTAAATGCTGCAGCAAGTGTTCGCAATACAATTTACCTGCTCCATAAGGCTCAGCGGGATATAATTGATCATCCTCATGCATGGGTAATTTTCTTGGATCTCCATAGACGCTGGACGAGGAGGAAAAAATAACCCTGCGTACATTGTGATGGGAAGCTGAAATGAAAACATTGTAGGAACCTTGAATGTTGGTGCTAATACAATCGTCGGGAGATTTGACGCTTTTTTCAATATGAATTCCTGCGGTATGAAAAACATAGTCGACGCCTTTCATAGCTTCATCGACGGCATCTCGATTACGGACATCTCCTTCATAGAATTCAACCTTTCCCTGGTCGATAAGATATTTGATGCTGGATAATTTTCCTTTGATTAAAGAATCTAGCACTCTCACTTTGAAACCTTTTTGCACTAATGCTTCTACTAAATGACTGCCAATAAATCCTGCTCCTCCTGTAACCAATGCTAACATGATAGTCCCTCCTTTGCCAATTCCTTCTTAATATCTGTACTTGCTTCTTGCAAGCTTCTAAATTTAATTCCTAATTCTTTTTCAGTGCGAGAGCAATTCAATCTATTATCTCTAGGCTTGTAATTCACTTCCTGACCTTCACTGCTTTTACCAATGATTAATTTTTGCTGATCTTGATTGAAGCCAAAGTACTGCGCAATTTCGTTTGCAAAATTGTAAATAGAGGTAGCTTGACCTCCGGTGTGAAATATTCCTCTTTTATCATTCTCGATAATGCTCTCGACTATGAGGGGAAGATCCTGCACATAAGTTGGAGTCCTAATCATGTCTTGATAAACGGTGATAGAATTTCCCTCTTTCAGGCTTTTATAAATGTAGTTAAAGATATTTCTATGCTGATATTCTTCTGGGAGGCCGTACACTAGGCAAGGTCTGATAATCGCTTTATTCTCTAAAGAAAGAATTAATTCTTCTGCTTCGATTTTGTATGATCCATAGCGGTTGAGAGAAGATGTTTTATCATTTTCTGTATATGGTTTTCCTTTTTTTCCGTCGAATACTTCGCTTGAGGAAAAAAAGATGTACTTTACGGCAGAATTTTGCTGGCAATATTCCAAGATAGTTTTTACCGGCGCTACATTATGTAAATAACATTGCTGTGGGTTTTTCTGGCATTGATCGACATTAGACATGGCCGCGCAATGAATGATGGTATCAGGAGAATTTTTTTTTAAGAACTGTTTTATATTTTCTGAGCTCAGTAAATCTACTTTTTCCAAGGTGAGGTCTTCTAAAGGCTGATGTTGATGATAAGTGCCAATGACATTCCATTCTTTATGGGTTGATAATTTCTTGAGAATAGGAAGGCCGATGAAACTTGAGCCACCTAATACGACGATGCGTTTCATTCTCTCCATCCATTAGTGATAGGCATTCTTCTTCCAGAACCAAATGCTCTGGGAGTAATCCGCAGCCCTAATGCAGCCTGCTGCCGCTTGTATTCATTTCTATCTACTAGCTTGATAACTTTACTGACTACTTCCTTATCAAATCCGAAATTCACGATTTCATCCTTGCTTTGATCATCTTCTACGTAAGCTTTCAAAATGGGATCAAGTATTGCATAAATCGGTAGGGAATCGCTGTCTTTTTGTCCTTCGCGTAGCTCGGCTGAAGGTTCTTTAGTGATAATGAGATTAGGAATAATTTCTTTTCCTGCTTTTTTATTTACATATTCTGATAAATCGTAGACAGTAGTCTTGAAAAGGTCAGAGATGACCGCCAAGCCGCCGCACATGTCGCCGTAGAGAGTAGCATAACCCACGGATAGTTCAGATTTGTTTCCAGTAGTCAACACCAGATAATTAAATTTATTGGACATGGCCATGAGCAGATTTCCGCGGATGCGAGCTTGGATATTTTCTTCTGCTACATTGAACGCAGTACCTTTAAACTGCGGCTCGAGAGTTTGGAGAATGCTGTTGTACACTTCCTTGATAGCAACGGTATGAATAGTTATTCCTAAATTTCTGGCCAAATTTTCAGAATCACTGATACTTCCTGAAGAAGAGAATTTGCTGGGCATAGTCAGGCCGAGAACATTTTCTTTTCCTAAAGCGTCGACCGCGATCGCCGCAGTCAGAGCGGAATCAATGCCACCGCTCAATCCGAGAATTGCTTTCTTGAAACCATTTTTTTTGAAATAGTCTTTTACTCCTAATACGAGGGCGTCATAGATATCTTTAGTGATGTTTTGATTTGATTCGAGATGTTGATTGTTGTTATGATTGCTGTTAAGCTCCGGAAGAGTTACTATTTCTTCTTCAAATGCTTTGGCCTTTATTAGCATTTTTCCTTGCTGATCGAAGAAATAACTTCTCCCATCAAAAATGAGATCATCCTGAGCGCCAACCAAATTGACATACAATACCGAAATATTATTCTCTTTAGCCCGACGCGAGAGCAATTCTTCGCGCACGGAATCTTTTCCGGCATGAAAAGGAGAAGCAGAAATATTGATAATCACTTCTGCCCCTTGCCGAGCAAGTTCAGATACAGGGCCTTGATCAATCCAAATGTCTTCACAGATAGTGATTCCTATTTTCTTCCCTCGAAAAGAAATGATCTTTGTTTTTGTTCCAGCTTTAAAATAACGCCTCTCATCAAATACATCATAATTCGGCAGATGGATCTTATGGTATACTTCAATTAATTTTCCGTTGTCTATCAGGGCAGCGGCGTTGTAGAGCTGTGGCTGATTATTTTGCTCATTTTTTGCATCGACGAATCCAAGAATTATTGCGGTTTCGCTTTCTTTACTTTCTTGAACTATCCTCTGCATAATTTCCAGATTTCTAGCCACAAACTTTTTCTTCATCAGCAGATCTTTTGGAGGATATCCAGTCAGACAAAGTTCAGGGAAAATCAGAAGATCAACTTTTTTTTGCCTGGCTTCAGCGACGGCTTTACTGATAAGTTGATAATTATTTTCTAGATCTCCCACGGTGGGATTAACCTGGGCCAGCGCAATTTTCATTTTAAAGATTTAGATTTTATACTACTCAGCACTCGCGGTAATACAAGCTGTCTTTGTGCCAACGTTCAAAAAAATCAGCTACCTTAAGGTAATCGTCACCTTGCCAAGATATTTCCTGATGCTGCCAGCATTTTTGTGCTAACACGCATAGAAGATCGTTCTCGACGTAGGGATTCACCTGGATGATTTTGAATCCGGTCTTGGCCAGCATTCCTTTCAGAGTGTTAAAACTGAAATTGATGGGGTGAGTATCAACCGGATTAGAGCTCAAGAATTTGTGGAGCGGTTTCTTGAAGGGAACCAGAATTCTGCTTCCGGTAGCGATAACGACGTAGCCGTTTTCCTTAAGCGTCTGATAGGCAGTCTTGAGCAGATTCTGCGGAGTCTGCGAACATTCCAAAGTCCACATCATGGTAACAACGTCTGCTTTTTCTGAACCTGCTTTAGAGGAAGTGCTTTCCAGATATTCTTCTGCCGTGCCATTGAATGAAGGAATTTTCTTTTCTTGCAGCTGAGCGCAATTTTTTACAGAAGGTTCTACTCCGAAAACATTGCTGCCGTAACCTTGAGCAATTTCCAGAAATTGACCTTCTCCTGCGCCGATGTCAATAAGTTTTTTTTCTTTTAATCCAACGTGAGTGTCAATAAAATCAGCGACATAAGTCTGCCGGGCTTTGACGTGAGGATTTTTAGCAGAATAAGATGAATGGGTCAGCACTTTTGGATCTCCAAACAGTTCGTTGCTCCAGGCATCAGCGATAGCTTTAGCTGATCTTCTTTTTGGAGCATAAATAAGTCCGCATTTTTTACAGATGGAAAGAACTTGCCCGTTGGTATATTCTCGGCAATGAGGAACTTCAATAGATTCTTTGGAATTGCATAAATCGCAGGCAAATTCGATATATAATTGATTATTTTCTTGGCTCATATTCACACCTCGTGATGCTAGAAAAGATTATCTTCTCCTTTTAAGTGTTCTGTAATTATGTTCTCACATCTAGGCCGGAATTAGCGAGATATTTTTTAGCACTTTTGATGCTGCTGTCAGTAAAATGATAAATGCAAGTTGTACAGGCTCCTGAGGCTTGACCTTGGACGAATCCATCCACGAAATCCTGCCATTTTCCTGCCCCGCCGCAAACTAACACCGGAATAGTCACTGCTTCTGTAACCATTTTGTTTAAGACATTATCATATCCTTCCAGTGAACCATCTTTCTCAATAGAAGTGATCATGATCTCTCCCGCTCCTAACTCCTGAGCGCGTTTAGCCCAGGCTGCCGGATCTAAGCCAGTTCTTTTTTTCCCATATTCTGTGCAGACTTCATAAGTTCCGTCGCCGTTTTTGGCTGCGTCAATGGAAACGACTACACATTGGCTGCCAAATAACTGCGCTGCTTCAGTGATCAGTTTGGGATTTTGCATCGCTTCGGTGTTGATAACTATTTTGTCAGCTCCGAGGCGAAGTAATTTTCGAAAATCTTCAATGGTCTTTACTCCGCCGCCCACAGCAAGGGGAACAAAACAATTTCGGGCGAAATCCTGCACTTTTTGGTAGAAATTTTCTTTTTTTCCTTCTCCGGGGCGAGTTATGTCCAGCAGAACGATCTCGTCGATAGACCAGGCATCCACAAAATTAGCAGTATAACGATAATCAGGAATAAAGTCTTTGGTCCTGAATAGTACGCCATCATTGAAGGTGAGTACAGTGATAAGTCTTTTTCGTAACATAGTAATTATCCTTTCTTGAGAAAATTTTCTAATAATTTAAGACCGAATTGCTGACTCTTTTCCGGATGAAATTGGGTGCCGTAAATATTTTCTTTCTTGGCCGCAGAAGTAAAGGAAATTCCATAACTGCACTTCCCCAGCGCTTCTTGCTCCTGATGCATTTTCACATGAAAACTGTGAGTGTAATAAAACAATGCTTCCGCTGGAATATTTTCAAAAAGAACATTTTGCTGCCGTTGTTGTAAACCATTCCAACCTACATGAGGTACCCTAAGGTTATTACCTGGTTCAAGTCTGATAACGGAGGCATCAAGCCAGCCTAATCCAGTATGATGTCCGAATTCATAACTTTCCCTAGCCATTAACTGAAACCCCAAACAGATTCCCAGGATTGGTTTTTTCTGCTCTAGCACGAGAGTGTTCAACACTTTTATCAATCCTAAATTATGAAGATTCTTCATGCCATCAGCAAATGCGCCTACTCCTGGCAAAATTAACTTGTCTGCTTTTTGCAATTCTTCAGGGCTGCTAGTGATAACTGCTTTGAAACCCAGTTTTTCCACGGCGCCGGCAACTGATTGTACATTTCCTAATCCGTAATCAATGATAGCAATCATGGTCTAATTAAACAATAGAAAAAATATTATTGTGGAGGATAGCGTAACTTCCATTCTCCTCCTTCCTTTTTCCAAATTTCGAGATTGCGATGCTTGTCGATGATTTCCACAAACTCTTCTTTACTCAAGTCAAGGTATTCAAGCATTTCCGGGAGATGTTCTGAACAATATTCCCCGTCATATTTTTTGGTGATTTCCAACGCTTCTTTCCTAGTCATCTGATTGTTCTGAATCATCCTGCAGGTATCGCGCAGGCATCTTCCAAATCCAAACTTAATGAATTGCATGTAGTAATACAAATTATCTGATTTATCGTCTAAACTGTCAAAGTCAGTAAAAGTTCCCGGTGTTCTTCCCAGAGGATGATTCTTAAAATCAATTTTAGTTTTAATATATTCATAATTCTCCAGCATACTCCATTTGAAGAAATAGCCAAAATATAATGCTTTTACACCGACTCGTTTAACTTCTTCCAATGGTGGATAAAGATAAGGCAGGACATCTTTTTCAGTGATCTGATCATCAACCCAGTTGCGAGGATCGTCACCGATCTGATGCTCCAGTACTTCAGTAAAATCCCGTATTTTTTGCGATTCCGGATTGCGAACCTTCCCGCCGTATTCAGTTTCCGCATGTTCTGCATAGAAAACCAAAGGTATGTTGTATTTTACTGCTACTTGAATGGGTAAAGTATTTACTCCGGCATCCCAGGCTACTTTTTGGTTGCCGCGCTCTCGGAAAAATCGTTTGGAAAGCAAGCGATGCGCACGTTGATTAGGGCGGAAAAAAATATGATCGAAACCGGCTTTGATTAATGCTTCTCGATTGTGATCGCCAACCTCGGTTGGGACTTGCGGAGAAAAAGTTACTAATAGAGGATTCATGCCAAACTCAAATTTCAATTTGTAGGCGATGGAACTACTATCTTTACCGCCGCTCCAGGGCACTATACAGTCCCAAGATCCATCTTTAGAGCGATACTTTGAAATTATTTCTAAGAATTCTTGTTTTCTGGATTTCCAATCTATGCCTTGATCACCTTGATGTTTTAATTTAGCATAATTACAGGCATTACAAACACCTCGCTCGTCAAAGACGATACGGGGCCTGGTATTAGGCATTAAACATTCGAGGCAATATTTCATGATTTTTTCTCCAGCCAGCCGGCATTCCCAGCATCATAGTACTCAACTCCTTCGGGAAAGGTAATTTCATTCCAGATCCCGGGATTGTCGAGAATTAATTTTGCAGTATCTAAATGCTGCAATACGTCAAGTGTTTTAGTATAGGTGTATTTGCGATGTCCGGCCACTAACAAGATGGTGTCGAATCCTTTCAATCCCTGAGGAAAATGGATTGTTTCACAGCCGGTAATATTCTTGAGTTCCTCTGCAGTGTAATAGGGGTCATGAACTTTTACTTCCACGCCTGCTTCTTGAAGTAATTTGGTTATGGCAATGGCCGGGCTAAGCACGTGAACTTTCAGGTCGGCAGTATAGGCTATTCCCAATACCGCAACTTTTTTAGCTCCTCTTTTTATGACACTATCAACCACTACGCTAGGTTGACTAAAATCTGTTTTCATAGATTCCTTAATCAGGGTCAATTTTTCCGGATATTTTGCGCCTTCCAGAATATATTGCGGAGCGAGAGGAATACAATATCCGCCCGTTCCGAAGGAAGGTTGGTAATATCCTACATTCCATTTTGTGGATGCCAATTTAAGGATGCTTTTGATGTTCATATCCGGATAAGCAAGAGAAAGCTGGTTAGCGAAAGTGATATCTAATTGTCGATAGGCATTCTCGATGCTCTTGACCATGGCCGCATGCTTGTGATCTTTTGCTGGCAAGATAGTATCGCAGATAATTCCTAAAACTTCAGTCATGAGCTTAGTTGTTTCAGGAGTAGTTCCACCGACTACCCGGGGGAGAACTTTCAGGCTTTTATCAGGAGAAGTAAACCAGTCGCGTCGAGGAGCTATCCCTAATAATATATCTTTTCCTACTTTCAATCCTTCTTTTTCAAATAAAGGAATGACAATATTGTCTGCTACAGTAGGGGTAAGAGTGCTCTCAACAATAACCAGAGGAGGGTGATCCATGGCGATATTCTTGTAATGTCCTAATTTGGTCACGATATCTTTTAAGATATCATGGTAGGGTTTTCCATGCATTTCAGTTGGTACAGTAATAAGATGCACGGCCACGTCACTGCTAATCAATTGATTCCAGTCCAAAGTAGCTTGCATAACTTTTTCTTCTGCTAGACTCGCAGTATCAAAACCAAGCCAATAATCAAGATTGGGAATAGTTGCTTTTCCTTTATTGACATCGCGTACGGTATCTTCTCGCACGTCTGTACCAAGACAAACTACTCCAGCTTTGGCAAAATAAGCCATAGAAGAAAAACCAATGTATCCTAAACCCCAGATACCTATTTTTTTTTTACCTACTTTCAATTGTTCTTTCAAATTCATAATTGACCACCATTTTTATATCCGATTTTGGAAATTCTCTTTTATAAACTTTAGGGAACAAGGCTCTTTATCAAGAATTTCCCTTTAATGATTGGTAAGGCTCAGCGCCAACTTTATTATTCTCTTACTAGCTTGCCCGTCTATTCTTCCACAATTATTCCGAAGATAGCTCTCTCTTTTTTTACGGAAATGCTCTTCGTCAAGGAAGGAGCGTTCAATTGCTGCAACGATATTTTCTTGATAGGTTACATTAATAGTGGCATCTTCCATCAGGCTGACTATTTTAGGATCATCAGTGGGATTGATGGTAACGATAGGCTTGTTGATAATCATCGCTTCAATCGAAGCGGTCGAACCGAAGCTGACAAAACTGCGGCACTCAGCGATAGCTTCATAAAATTTCTCACGAGGGGCGCGGTTATCAAAAAAAGTAACGTTCTGAAGATGGTGCGCTTTCACAATCTTTTCATATTCAGCCAAATGTTTTTCTCGGGGATGGAGCTTGATAATTATTTTATGATCTGGAATGCTACCTATCTTTTGGATAATTTCATTCATTCTCTCGAAATAAATCTCCTTGGAAAGATTGCTGTCTTCTACATACGGCCCGGTCACCACAAAAATTAAGTCAGAATCTTTTTGCACCTGGTTTTTGTATTTATAGGCTTGATCAAATACTACTGGTCCGGTTACATGCACATAATCTGGCGGTGCTCCGGCAGCGATAACTTTCTGTTTGGTCTGCTCTCCAAATACAGCATAATGTACCGGGCAACTAAAGTCTATCAGGCGGGATAAGCCCGCACCATGCTGTATCACAATACATGGTATGGAATGTAACTTGGCGGCAGCAACAAAGCAGCGTTCAAAAATACTATTGGGAGAAGTAAGCACCACCACAGCAATATTTTCTTGCTCCAACACTTTTTTAGCGATTTCAAAATAAGCTGCAAAGAGGAAAAGAAATTCTTCTGATAAATAAAAATCAAAAAGATATTGTACGAAAGGCCAAAGCGATTTTTCTTCCAATCGAATAAATTCTTTTTTTATTTTTGGATCAAGTTCCTTCCATTGTGCATAGAGTGATGAAGCAAGATTCTGGGCCTTTGCGGCGATTTCAGAATCATAATACTGGTAGATTGTGGGAAGGCTAGCCAATTCTGTGCTAAAACGAGCTGATAAAGGAGCAGTATACAAGATCATTTCACCGAATTTCTTTTCTTTTTTTAATTCCTCAATAACTTCCTGAATACGAAAGTTCCTTCCATCGCTGCTGATAAAGTTGCTGAAGGTGAAAAAGAGTACTTTCTTTTTTTTATTTGGTGTAGATATTTTTGTAGATAAAGAGCTAGCTTTTTTAAATTTCTTTTTTTCATTGAAAACCATGGCTTTTCTTAGTGCCTTGGCTGTTAACTTGAGTTGAACTTGCTGAACCAGATTAGGGCCAGAGATCTCCTTCATCTGCTGTTTTTGTTTTTCGAGAATTTGATATACATCTAGCTTCTTGGGTATTACTCCCGGCAAGAATAATTTTTTAAAAAACCAGCCAAGGCTGATTCCTTCTACCTTGAATAAATCATCAAAACTTTTTCCGTTGCTAGTCTTTTTTCCAGACCAGGTCAGAAGCTCATTGATAACTAAATCTTGATTTTCCATAATCTCAAATCATCTTTTCTATTTTTTTGGCGATTGCGTCTACTGCATTATAATTATCGGTTTTGATCTTCAGCAAGTACAAGGAAGAAAATTGCTCATAATCATGAAGCTGCTTCTGCAGATCTTCAATCCGAAACTCAGGTCTTCGTTCCGCCAGAATTTGCGGTTCATTCCAGAGAAGAATATATTTTGGCCGGGGGAGAATACTGAAGAAAAAACGGCACACTTTTTTATTCATATTGGGCGAGGTAAAAAGATCAAGGTAACCGCGGTCAGTTATAACAATATCATTGAAGATTCTTTTAGGATGAACCTGAATGAAGTAGCGTAAGAGATATTCGAGGTAGTAGACGAAAGGAGCAAGGTTGTTGAGAAGAGGAGAATTAAAAATACGCACTTCTCGAGCATATTCTGTTTTTTCATTGGCAACTTTTTGAGTAACCGTTTGATTTTCTTTCTGATCAACTTTCTTTCCTTCTATCTTATCGGGCTTGAGTAGTTTAAGGAAAAAGTTGATGGGGAGCATTTGGAATTGAATCCTGCCACTGTAAATATGAGCAGTCTCAATATTCTCCTGTCGCAATTTTTCCACCAACTTCTTAACGGTGGTAGATTTTCCGCTGCCATTACAGCCGACGATAGTGATGTAAGGCGAAGGTTTAATGAGTTTGTATACTCTTTTGAGGATCTTATTTGGCTTCCCCCGAAAGCGAAGCGCAAGCTTCTGGGTAGAGTTAAAATGAAGCGTTATTTCCGATAAGGATTTTTTTTCTTCTACTGCTGTGGTTATGCTGGTATAATTTTGAAAAGCATGTGAGCAGAGTGATGATAATTTAGAATAATTGATTTTTTCCGTACTTACTAGTTGATTGAATTCTTCTTCGTATTTTTGCCTTTGTTTTCGTGAGCCATACTTATAGAGTAAGATAAATAATCTTTCTTCCGGAGAAAGAATTGATTTTTCTGCAGGAAGGCTGGTGGAAGGGCTTAATTTTTTTCCAATCCGACCTAGGCCTCCGCCAAAACCGCCAATATAACCGCCAACGTGAGCTCCCAGAGAAATAATTTCCTCATTATGGAAAGCTTTGTAGGATCTACTTTGTGGCGGCCATCGGCCTTTGCGCCGGAAATCATTTTTATGTAGGACCTGTTCAAAAGCAGAAATATCTTTTTTGGCTACGATAATATCAATGTCCCCGCGTTTTTTCCAGCGTGAATCAATAAGTCGGTAGGCAATATTATTTTCAGAAAGCTGTTTTGCTACACTGCTGATAAAACTGATATTTTTTGGTTTCATTTTGGGCTTATTTTTGGTTTTCTTATTCTCATTTCTGTACTAAATCCTTTAAAAAGATTGTTAAAGCATAACCTTAATAAAACGCCCCGAGGTGAAAAAAAGGTATGAAAATCATGGTGGTTCATGAACTGTTTTTACCTGATTTTGCCGGGGGCGGGGAGAAATTGGTATTTGAAACTGCCAAGCACTTGCAGAAAGCAGGACATGAAGTGCGAGTGGTGACCACTGGTGATCCAAAAATTACTTCTTATGAAGGAATCCCTACTTTTCGTATAAAACGAAATCGATATCTTTTTAATTTATCCTTCTGGACCATTACTAAGCACGCCAAATGGGCAGATATAATTCAGACCAGCACTTACAATGCTTGCTTTCCTTCTTGGATGGTGGCTAAGATCTTGCGCAAACCGGTTAGTTGTTTAGTGATGAGTTACTGGGGCAAAGAATGGAAAAAAATGCGTCCAGGTGTTTCAGGGATGCTTTCCCGGCTCTTTGAAAGAATAACCTTACATCGCCATTTTGATACCAAAATATTTTTAAGCGATTTTTCTAAGTCTTTTGCCTTGGATTCAGGAATGTCTGGCCTGAACTCCGTGGTCATAAATCCTGGAGTGGAAACTTCTTTGTATAAGCCGCTGGCGAAGCAAAATGTGGTTCTTTTTAGCGGACGTTTTGCGAAGCAGAAAGGAGTGTATGATCTTCTAAAAGTTGCTAAAATGCTGCCTCAATATACCTTTGTGATGATGGGCTGGGGAGAGGAAGAAACTTCTTTACGACAGCAAGCAACTTCGAATATCACTTTTTTGAATAAGTCCATCAAAGATGGAAATTTATTTTTTGAAGAATATGGAAAAGCTGCAGTTTTTTTTCTTCCTTCTTACGGAGAAACTTTTGGTTTTGTTCTGGTGGAAGCTATGGCGGCAGGATGCGCGGTGGTTTCAACTATTCCTTTAGGATTCAAAGGAGCTTTGGTGGAGAAAGGCAACATTACCCAGATGGTAGCAGAGATTTCCCAGCTGATGGAGAATGAAAAGCTGACCAAAAAATACGGTACAGAGAATAGCAAATTAGCGCAGCACTTCACCTGGGAAAATTACATCGCTGCCTTAACAAGGGAATATGAAAAGATGCTTGTATCTTACAAGAAAGCATGATTCACAACCTTTAAAAAGAATTTTGTTGGCTTTTAGATCATGGATTGGAAAAATAGGAGTGTTTTGGTAACCGGCGCTGATGGATTTGTCGGCGGCTGGCTGGCTAAGGTTTTAGCAGATAAAGGAGCGCACGTAGTAGTCTTAGTTCGAGATGAGAAAAAATATTCTGCTTTAGATCTGCATAATCTTCGAGAGAAAGTTATTGCTATCAATGGTGATGTTACTGATTATCATTTAATTAAGAGAATTTTGAATGAGCATTCCATTTCTTTTTGCTTTCACTTAGCAGCTCAAGCCATTGTGGGCATTGCTAATCGCTCGCCGTTATCGACCTTTGAAACTAACATCAAAGGAACTTGGACCATTCTGGAAGCGATTCGCGAGGTAAACAATCCTCATTTTCAGGGAATCATTGTCGCTTCGACTGATAAAGCCTACGGCGTTCATGAGGAACTGCCATATACAGAAGAAAGTGAATTACGTGGATTGTTTCCTTATGATGCCTCAAAAGTTTGTGCTGATGTATTAGCGCGATCTTATGCAGTCGCTTATAACCTGCCGGTAGCAGTGACTCGGAAGGCTAATGTCTATGGCGGCGGAGATTTAAATTTAAGCAGGATTGTTCCTGATGCAATTCGATGTCTGGTACAAGGACAAGAACTGTTGATCCGAAGTGATGGAACCCCGGAAAGAGATTATTTGTATATCAAAGATGCGGTTGCCGGTTATCTCACCTTGGCAGAAAATCTGCACAAGTCAGAAGTACATGGAAAAGCATTTAATTTCTCGTCTGGGAAACCAGTTAGCGTGCTGCAGTTAGTTAATTTAATTGCCAAGACCTATGGTTCAGATATCAGACCTAAGATTCTGGGTCAGGCTAAAAATGAAATCGATCGTCAATTTCTAGCCAACGGAAAAGCAAAAGCAATTTTAGGTTGGGAGCCCCACTATAGTCTAGAAGAAGGAATGAAAGAGACGGTCGATTGGTATAAAGAACATTTTAAGAAATGATTACCAATTCTTCCAGGGAGTTTTTCCGGATTCTACCAGCTGTTTGAATTCAAGCACATCTTTATTGGTATTCATGGATTTCCAGAATCCTTCAAATTTGAAGGCAATGACTTCTTCTTTTTCAGCTAGCTCAGGCAGCACTTTATCTTCAAATTCTCCCGTAGGCAGATGCTGCAAAACTTGCTGGTTGCAGACGTAAAAACCGCCATTGATCCAGTATTCGGCCAGCCGCGGTTTTTCCCGAAATTTTTTGACATGCTGGTGCTCATTTAATTCTAATACCCCGAACTGGGAATGCAAGGGAACAGAAGTAAGAGTGATCATTTTGTTGCTGCGAAGATGAAAATTTACTAAAGCAGGTACATCAACTGCGGATAAATCATCGCCGTAACTGAGCAGGAAATGTTCTCCTTTAATCAGATGCTGTACTTTCATGATTCGTTGGGATTTAGTTGATTCTAATCCAGTATCACAGAAATGAATATTCCAGCTCTCTTCGCGGTTTTCTTTCTGGGAAAAATAATCTTTAATTTGATCGCCCAAGTAACCTAGGCAGAGAATGAAATCATGGTAGCCGTAAGTAGAGAAGCGCTTCATCAGATGCCATAAGACAGCCTTATCTCCGATCTTAAGCAGAGGCTTAGGAGTTTCCGTGGTCAGAGAACCCATTCTTGTACCCTTACCACCGCATAGAATAACTACTTGCATGGCCTTATCTTAAATTAAGAATTTTTAAATCTTGTTAATTAGTGGTATATAACTGCAGGTGTGCTTCCACTACTTCTTCATTCTTAATTTCTTTTTTGAGAGGATAAAATTTTGGTTTTTGCAGCAGTTCAAGTATTTTTTCAGCCAGTAGTCGATGATTTTTAGGTGGTACAAGAGCACGCTGATCAAAAAACTCGGGAATACCTCCAACCTGCGTGGAAATATATGATGTTCCGGTCTGAAGGGCTTCGATTAAGGAAAGCGGTATGGAAAAAGTTTCCCGTGCCGTATTAAGGGGGTAAAGATAGATCCAAGCTCGGGATAATTCTTCTTCCGGATTGACAACTTTTTTCAAGATAATGTCGCCACGGTTTATTTTCTGAATGAATTGGTAGATGTGGTTGTTTTGAGTGATGCCGCTATCAGCAATAACCAGCTGCAGTCTTGGAACTTTTTGGCGCAGCAGCAAAAATGCTTGAAGCACTTCCAGGATGCCTTTTGATGGATGCAGATGGCTCATGAATAAGAGGGTTGGAATTTTATTTTTCTGACCTTTCTTTTTTCTTGGCAAACTCTGGGATGAAAGCAGAGGATTAATTTTTACACTGGGCAGCTTGAGTCCTGATTTCTGAAGTAACCTTTCCTGATAATCAGTCTGGACAGAGATAGCCTTTATTTTGGCTTTTATCAGAGGCGAAAGAAATGGCCACCAGATTCTTTTCCAGAACCAATTGAGCGCTCCGTCATGAATAGTCAGGTATTGCGCCCTGGCTTTGGTTAGCAGCATAAAAGGAACGATCATGGGCGTAGGATGAATCATATAATGAATGATATCTGCCTGCAGTCTTGTGGCTCGCCAGGGTTTGATATAAGTGATAGGAATTCCTTCTTTGATTATTTTTTTGGAAGGATTGGATCTGGATGAAGTGGAAAGAATTTCTACGACATGACCTTGACCTAACATGGCTTGAGCCATCCACCAGGCTTGTTTTCGTATTCCTTCCCGCAAGGGAAAATGCAAGTCATGCACGTAATAAATTATTTTCATGGGATCATCTCTTTGGGATTAATTTCTTTCATTAATTCCTGGATTTGTTGTACTGATTGTTCAAGTTCTTGGTCAGTTCTTACTATTTTTGCCTCTATTAAGGTGGAGAGTTGGTGATAGCGCTGATAATGTTCTTGCAGTAACTCCAGATTCATCTCGGGCTTTCTTTCTTTGGCAGTTTGAATGTCCACAGTCAGAAAGACAGTTAAATCAGGCTTAGGCATCATCTTGAGTAGAAGAGGAAAAATGCGACTATGCTCAGCGTAGCGGTAATGCGCGTACATATCATAGAAGTACCGGTCAACCAGAGTAATGGTTTTGCCTTTCGTCTTGTATAAAGATAGTTTTAACTGAAAAATATATCGTGAAAGATATTCAAGATAATAATAACAGAGCATTATTTCCTGAAAAAGGCTAAATTTCTTGCTTTCTGTGGGTGCATTTTTAGAATTATTTTTGCTATTCATCTTATCGGCGATCTGATAATTTTTCTTTTTCAGGATAAAAGAAAGTAATTTAGTGGTAGGTAGAAAGGGCTTCCAGCCAAAATAAGCGTTTTTTACAGTAAGTGGCTGATCCTGTTGATTCTGTTCTAATCTTTTTTTAAGCTCGGTAATGATGGTACTTTTTCCTGCTCCGTCCGTACCAATGAAGGAAATAATGATGCTTTTCATCTCTAAAATTGCTGGACTTTGCTTTATAAAATTTGTTGCTTACTGATCTGAGATTTGTACACATCCAAATATCCGCTAATCGTCTTATCCCAAGAAAATATTTGAGCAGCTTTATGGTTAAAAATCCCCTGAGCCAGTAGATGGACTTTTTCTGCCAGGTCATGGCTGTTTTTGCTTTGGAAAATTTGATGTTTTCCGGATACTACTTCCGGCAAAGAGCCGGCACTGCTTACCACTATCGGAGTGTTTAATGAGCAGGTCTCTACGGTGTTGAAACCAAAACCCTCCGCTAAAGAAGGAACAATCACACAGTCGGCTGCCTTAATCAATGTTCCTAGGTGCTGGTAAGGAAGAGAAGGAATAATCTTTATGAGATTTTGATGCTGGTCGGCTAAAGTTCTAAGTTTATGATAATTTTTTTTGTATTTTTCCGGAGATCCAAGCATGAGAAGTATCACGGCATTTGGTATTTTCTCTTGAATAAGCGGCGCAGCTTGGAGTAGATATTCAAAACCTTTCGAACTACCGGGTCTTCCCCAGGAGAAACAGACGAATTTATTTTCTAATTGCATTTTTTGGCGTAGGTTTTGAGAATCTTTTTTGCTGAAATTTTTGGGATTCCAGAAATCATAATCAAATCCATTGTAAATAGTAACTGCTTTTTCTTTCCCGATATTCTGCCGCAGAAGATCTTTTTTAGTAGCATTAGAAACGCAAATGTACTGGTTAAATGGAAGCAAGTACAAACTTCTTTCTAGAAGGTCGTGCAAAGTTGCTTTAAGGGTAGAAAAGCCGGTTACTTCCTGCCATTTTCCCATCCACACTTCATGCACGGTTAAAATGACTGGCTTCCCGCTTAATTTTGCTCCTACCCAGGCTGGAGGTGCTCCGTTAAAAGTAGTGGTCTGAATAATATCTGCCCGCTTGGCTAGCTGCCATACTTTCCTGACGGAGAAAAAAGAAAATAGATAACGATTATTGAAACAGGAAACACGATGCACTTTTACGCCGTTGATTTCTTCAAATTTTTTTGTTCCCGGCAGCAAGGTTGTAACAATAGCTACTTTATGGCCTTGCTTTACGAACCCTTCAGCCAAGTTTTTGAAGAGAACTTCTACTCCTCCATAATGAGGATAATAATTTTCACAGACCAAAAGAATTTTCATTTTCTACAATTAATTACTTTTATTTTTAGGGTGCTCTGCTTCTTGCAAGGCATCTTCCCGCACGTATTTCTCTATTTTTCGTTCTAGTTTTTTGACGGTACTATAATTGAAGAAGCCTAAGCCTAACAAGACAAAGAACCCTAGCACTACAAAGAAGTCCAAGCGGCGATAGAAATGGAGGCTGCCGATGAAAAAATCAAGAGCAGAAGGTTTTATGGCTATAAAGAGCAAAGCCAGCCAGCCTACAAACCAAAACAAAGCTTCATTCTTGCTTAATTCTTTTCTTTTGAATCTCAGGAAAGTGAAATACATCATAGCTACTCCAAAAATTATTCCCAATAGCTGGATCCAAAAAGTTGTACTTAACGCCATAATTTCCACCCGATCATTTTTATGACAATAGCTACTCCGTCTATAACAGTTGTTCCTTTATATTTATCTGCATAAATTGTTTCTATAGGGATAGTGGTATGCTTTAACTTTTTTTTGCCAGCCTTGATGGCCATTTCTGTTTCCACATAATAGTCTGTTGCTTCCCAGCGTATTTTGCGGTAAGCTTCAGCGGTGAAACCGCGATAGCCGCACTGACTGTCTTCCACTCTGACACCGTACAATATTTGCAGGGTTTTAGTAAGCACTTTGTTGCCGAATTTTAATATGGCTGGCATAGATTTTGGCGCTTTTCTACTCCCGAAAGCAATTTCATATTGATCTAAGGCTGCGAGGAAAACCGGTATCTCTTGAGGGTCATGCTGGCCATCAGCATCCATGGCAATGATTTTGCTTGCTCCTTGTTGCAGGGCATATTCGCAGCCGGTTTTCAAAGCTGCTCCCTTGCCGAGATTAACTTTGTGTTTTATGACCTTTACTTCGGCCCGGGCTGCTTCTGAGACGGTGTTATCCTGCGAGCCGTCATCAACGACAATGATGTTCTTACTGAATTGTTTAGTCTTCTGAAGGACTTCAAAAATAGTCTTTCCTTCGTTGTATGCAGGAATGACTATTGCTTCACCAGCCATGGCTAATTAGTGAAGAAGGCCCTTATAAAAATTGTGGAAGAGTGGATTTTAGTTATTCTTCTGTTTACACGAATAATCTACTTTCCAGGTGATGATTTTACCGCCATTGATATTCTTGGTTTCGTCAAACTTGCTGAAACATTTCAGACCTTGGCCATTGAGGAAGTATAATTGGGTGAAGACACTATTAGCTTGACGCGGATCAGCCAGTACTAGGGCATAGTTTTTTCCGTTAGGGATCAGCACCACGGAAAATCCAGCGGTATTTTCAGAATATTTTTTTTCTTTGGTTCCTTCCTGTGTAGTGTATACGAAAGTGTTTGGATACAATTCTTTACTGCTTTCTACCTTAGCGTTATGCTCGGCTAAATCGATGTTAATAGCAAAGTTTTGGTCTTGGTAGGTAGCGATGCAGCGTAGCTGATTCTCAGATGTATTTTGGCAATTTTGGGTAGTAGTTACATATCCTGGCCAAGGAGAGATCCAGCGATCGGCATTAGTGGACTTAATTTCTGCATGCAGTTGTTCAGCTTCTGCTTGAGTGACACCGAATTCTTTCATGAGCAAAGGAACTGCTGCAGCACTTTCCAGATTGCTGGTTTTCTGGTACATTACCGCGCGATTAAAGTCCCAGCTGCCAAAGTGACCCCAAACTCCTGCTTTTCCAACCATATCTTCTGAAGTGATATAGAAGTCTTGCGGAGGATTAGTGCAGTGAGTATATTTTAGTACCATCTCTGCTTCTTCATTCGTTAGTCCTTGTAGTTTTAATTGTTGCAGAGCAGTATTTTGGTCGAGGACCATGATTTTGCTGAGCAGATCAATCGATTTTGGAGTATCATTTACTACTTTGTCTAATTCAATAAAGGCAGTATTTTGTCCACAGTTAAGCATGCGTAAAATCCCTACGGTGCTTTTTTCATCAGGATTGAGTAAAGACTTTCCTACCCAGTAGGCGCCCCAAGAGGTTTGCGTTCCTCCGTCAAAGGTAACGGGGCGGTCAGCAACTGCTTTGAACCAATGGCCGAAATCCCACCAGGAAGTAATAATGGCATTTTGAGGAGCTTCTGTTTTGATTTTAGTAAGCGCGTCATACCAGGCATCGTTCATGCTGGGAACAGAGTTATACGCCTGCTTATATCCTGCTTCAGCAGGACTAATAAGTAATAATGAAAGTAACAGGAAGACCACTACTTTAGTAATATTTTTACTTACTTTAAGTTCGCCGCTAATCCATTGCGAGGCGTAGTGCCATATTAGTCCAAGGCAAACCCCGAGAGAGACGGCAAAAATAGGGGTAGCCTGCAGAATAAACCTTACTCCTTTAGTAGTGGCAAAGAGTGATGCTCCTAACCATAAAGCTAAGAAAAATGCTAGATGTGGTTCTCGTTTTCCTTGTGCATTCTTTCTGAACAGCAACAGAATAATACCGGCTATAGCTAAAACGAATAATAATTTTCCGCCTAAGGTCTCGATTACATTGGAGAGGGATACAACGTTAAGTTCAGCCACGGTAGTACGAATGTTTGGCCAGAAGGTATCGACGGCTACCGCTTTTAGATTAATGAATTTGAATGGTCCAGATAAGACTCGGAAAAAATCAGAGGGGGAAGTAAAGATAATCACGAATACAGCGGTGATGACGATATAAGAAGCGTTCCACAGTTTTTGAAGTGACTCTTTTGATTTGAGGCTGTGAGATAAACTTTTTCCTTCTTTCTTAGATTGATATAAATTGTAGAGATAATCAACCAGCATCGTAGCAATTATAAATGCGAAAATATACCACCACCCGGTCCAAGCAAAGGCAAACAAACCAGTGGCAAAACCAGCGAGGGATATCCACATAATTTTCCTTTTTAATTCTTTAGCATCAAGTGCTTCCAGAAATAACCAGGCAATCAGCACCGGAAAGAAAACACTATAGACGTCAGTATCAGAACTTTCTCCGGTAGTTCTAGCGACAAAAAATGAAGTGACTGCCAGCAAGAAGGCAGTGAAGAATCCTCCGGCATTATTATTGGTAAGTTTTTTTCCAATAAAGAATCCCGGGATAACTGTAAGCGCGGCAAAGAGAGTGCCTACAAAAAAGAACGTATACATCAATGGGAAATTGCCAAAAAGATTAAGGAATCTATGCCAGCCGGCAGCAAACCAGTGGTGGAAATTCCAGTAGCCGTCTTTTCCGAGAGGGGCAATGCGGTAATCATCCCAGATCACTCCTTCTTTCATACTTGTTCCCGGATAGCCGTTATCAAGAACGTTAGCAGTCTGGCGGTAATAATAATAAGGATCAATGCCTAGTAAATACAGCGTTCCTTCTCCGTCTTTAAACTGGTCGCGGTATTGCTGAGAAACAGTGGCTGTTTGCGCAGCAATATTTTGTTCATTCTGATTAAGGAAATTCTGCCATTCTTTGGCAATAAGAGCTTGTTTGTTTTGCTCAGGCAGATAAGGATATTGCTGATCTATCTGCTGCTTGATCAGATCTTGGTAATAATTAGTAACAGTATTTCCAGCCCAATCATCAGCAATAGGCATACGCTGGGGCATGGTGCGCAGATAAGCGGAAACAAAGACCGCAAAAAGAATACAGGCTAAAGGAATAAGCCATTTGGCATGCTTTGCGGCAGTGCTTTTGA
>Ga0209542_10001898_pt1 | contig 48204 bp, 44 predicted proteins | sample RifCSPhighO2_01_FD_184028 | JGI IMG/M metagenome (GOLD analysis project Ga0209542, IMG submission 184028) | Soil microbial communities from Rifle, Colorado - Rifle CSP2_plank highO2_0.1 (SPAdes) (version 2) | ecosystem: Environmental > Terrestrial > Deep subsurface > Rock core/Sediment ...
CGATATATATCTTTGCGGTGTTCCACTCCAAGCAGTCAGAACCTCTCATAGTTAGTCACTATCCACAACTCGACGCTATAGCGTCAAAGCTTTGATACCTGAAGAGGTAGGATACATGCATGGGAATGGTGGAAAAAGCTGCGAGGAGGGAACGGCGATTGGGAGCATTTCAGAACGCGATGCTCTATGCAGCGCTTGGCGGAGTCATGGTCGCGATAGGTGCGGTACCGGATTTTTCTAAGGTCATAAAATATTACATGGGCGCTAAGAAAGGCGCCAAGTTCAATTATCAAACGAAGACGGCGCTCGGACGGCTCGCGGCGTATGGCCTTATCACGTTTGAAGAAAGAGGCGATCGGCGCTATGCGCGAATCACTGAACGAGGGAAGCGAGTACTGGAATTTGAGATGCAGAAAACCGCTCTGACCAAAAAAAGGAAATGGGACCATCGGTGGCGTGTGATCATCTTTGATATTCCAGAACGACGTAAGAATGTGCGGAATCGCTTGCGGCGATTTATGCACGAGTATGGATTTGTACGGTTACAAGATAGCGTTTGGGTATATCCGCATGACTGTGAAGACCTTATTGCGCTCGCGAAAGCGGAGTTCCGCATTGGCGCAGATGTGCTTTATATGATTGTGGAACGGCTTGAACACGATAAGCATCTGCGCGAACATTTCAAACTTCCTCTTGAGTAGTCCATGATATGTAACTATCCACAATCTGTCGCTATAGCTACAAGTCGTGGATAGTTGGTAATTTAATAAATTTTTGAATTGGTATGATGATACATATGCGATTTATGCTCGGGGTGGATGAGGCGGGGCGGGGTCCCCTCGCGGGGCCGGTCGCCATCGGTGTCGTGGCCGTGCCGGAACGCTTCCTTATCACGAGAGAGTTCCCGGGCCTCGTGGATTCTAAACAGATGTCGCCCTTGGCGCGAGAGAAGACGTTTAAGCTTTTGCAGGGACGCGTGCGGAACGGAGACATTCAATGTTGTGTGAGGTGTACGGGAGCAGGAAGGATTGATAGGTGGGGGCTCTCGCGCGCGGTCGCCGCCGCTATTGCGCGCGGTGTCCGCGCGCTCGCGCCCTCTCCGGACAACGTTTCCATTTATCTTGACGGGCTTCTCACGGCACCTCGTGAATATAATCAACAGACCATCATCGGCGGGGACGAAGCCGTGCCGATTATCGCGCTCGCTTCTATCGCGGCAAAGGTGGTGCGCGACCGCCTGATGACGCGCCTCGCCAAAGAATTTCCCGAATACGGATTTGAGATACACAAAGGCTACGGCACCAAGATGCACTACGAAGCACTCGAAAAACACGGCCTCTGCGCTATCCACCGTCGCTCCTTCATCCACCTTGATTTTCCGCCATTATAGGACTATACTCTCCTCCGGTGTCCGGTCATGGGGGAATTGAGAGATCCTATGGAGGATGGACACAAGAACAAGATCTTTTTGGGGAAGAAGAATGCAAATGCAACAGCCACAGGTACCAAATCCACGCCCGAGCGTGGAAGAATTATTTGAAGTAGGATTTCGCCACTGCGTTTGTGTGGAGAATCAACGAAAGTGTATCAACGCAGGAACTCTCCTATGTGGCGACGGCCAACCCGCCACCCTACAATGCAGAAAAGCCAAAGGTCTGATTACTCCGGAAGCGGCACAAGGATGCCTTTCCGCGAGGCTTATCGCAATTCCCAACCCCAACTAATTTCGAGCGGTTCCGTTCTTACCGGGACGGGTATCCCACTCGTAAAAGACGTCGTCTTACCGGACGGCGTTTTGATTTTTTATATACAACGTGCTAGGGTAGTCACTATGTCAATCCGCATGCGCCATACGAGCGGTCATACTGGCAATCGCCGGTCTCATCACGCGCTTAAGAAGATGAACATCGTGAAGGATGCAGAGAGCGGGAACCTCCGCCTCCCGCACCGCATTGATGAGGTCACGGGTATGTACCGAGGTAAGCAGATATTTCAGCCGCCCGCCGGAGGCGGGTCCGCCTCCGGCGGAAAGGCCAAGAAACTGAAGGGTCCTGACACCGAGCCTGCAACTCCGAAGCACGTCCATGAACATGCGCATGAAGTGCATGCGAACGCAGAGGCAAAAGGTCTGAAGGGGATTTTTGGAAAGATCGCCACCGGCGGTCGACCGAAGGCGCGGAGCGGCTTCGGCGGAGGCGTTTAAAATTTCTTATACACAAATCCACAGTACGCGGCCGCGCTCCTTGCGCGGCCGCGTTGTTTGCTATACTACCTGGGTACAGATCTTTCCATGGCGAACCGACATCTAGCGCGTTCCATCGTTCTCCAGACCCTCTTTGAGTGGGACACGACGCACGCCTCCGAGAGTGATGCGCGAGTAGTCCTCGCGCGCAACGTCGCCGAGTTCGGCGGCGAAGATGTCGACCAGTCGTTCATGGACAATCTCCTTGCTGGCGTACTCGCCAAAAAAGGCGACATTGACCTCGTCATCTCCAAGGCCGCGCCCGAGTGGCCGCTTGAGCGCATCGCGCCTGTGGATAGAAATATCTTGCGTCTCGGGCTCTACGAGCTCCTCTTCGCTGACCGCTCCCAAGTACCGGCGAAGGTCGCCATCAACGAGGCAATTGAACTCGCCAAGACCTTTGGTGGCGACTCCTCGGGCCGCTTCGTCAACGGAGTCCTCGGTGCCATCTATAAGGAGCTCGGTGAGCCCGGCAAGGACGAGCAGGGAGGAAAGAAGAACCCCAAGATGAAATATGAAGACCTACCGCTCCAGTCGCTCGGCGGGGCAGTCGTCTACGCCAAGCACGACGGCCAATATTACCTCGCCCTCGTGCATGACGTGTTCGGCCACTGGACCTTGTCCAAGGGCAAGATAGGCGATAGCCCCGACATCGTGAACGAGACGGTTGAGCAGGGTACTGTTCGCGAGATCAAAGAAGAGATCGGTATCGCCATCACGATTGAACAGAAGATCGGAGAGAACGAATATGTCGCCTCGCATCCCGAGAAAGGCAAATATAGGAAGCATGTGACCTACTTCCTTGCGAAGGCCGAGTTTGAGCCACTTCATCTGCAGGAGGGGAAGGGCGGGCTGGACGACGTGAAGTGGTTCCGCCTCCAGGACATCATTGACCTCAATTTCTACGATGATATGCTCCCCATCGTCACCGCGGCCGTTCAGAAGCTCTTGGATAAAGCGAGTCAAGAAAAAAGCACGAAACTCGAAGCACGAAATTCGAAATAAGTGCGAATATCTAAATTCAAAAAGTTTCAAAATTTGTTTCGGATTTCGAGCTTAGAATTTCGAATTTTAGTGTAAACTATAGTCATGCCTGATTTCAACACATTTGCAGAAAAGCTTGGGTTCCCATTCAACAACCTCAATCTTCTGATTGAGGCTTTAACGCACCGCTCCTATCTCAATGAGCACCGCGACTACGCCGGCAGTCACAATGAGCGGCTAGAGTTCCTCGGCGACGCCGTGCTGGAGCTCGCCACCACGGACTTCCTTTTCAAAAAGTTCCCCGCGAAGCCGGAGGGCGAGCTCACCGCCTATCGCGCCGCATTGGTAAATACCGTCTCGCTCGCCGAGAGCGCGCAACTGCTCGGCATCAGCGACTACCTCCTGCTTTCAAGGGGGGAGGCGAAGGACACGGGGCGCGCACGAGACGTGATACTCGCAGACGCGTTTGAAGCCATCATCGGGGCGATTTATCTGGACTCCGGATATGCCTCTGCCGAAGCGTTTATAGCGAAAAATTTGTATAATAAAATTGACGACGTTATCGCCAAGCGTTCCTATCAAGACGCGAAGAGCCGTTTCCAAGAAGTCGCGCAGGAGAAGCGGGGCATCACGCCTAATTACGAGACACTCTCCGAAGTCGGTCCCGACCACGATAAACGCTTCACCGTTGCCGTGTTCATCGGCGCGTCCGAAATCGCCCGCGGTACTGGTCAAAGTAAACAAGAGGCCGAACAATCCGCCGCCCAAGCAGGTCTTGATAAGACCAGTTGGTGATGGTATAAAAATATCTAGAACTTGCGACGGGTGTCGCGAGCAGTTCTATGGAGGATGCTGTGTTCAAACCTTGGTGTGTGAATGCTGTCGTGAGCGTGTTGCAGTTTCTGCTCGGTATCGGGATGTACTGGTGGTTCGGGAGTGTCGCCATTGCTGCAGCGACTGTGGGGTTCGTCACATTTTGTTCTCTTCTCCCGATCGTTGAAGGCGCATTCCCGCGCTATTGCGAAATGATGGAACAAATTGTAGGCGCAGCTACATCCGCTACGTTTGCAATCGCCATTAGTGCTCTCGCGGCGCACTTTCTCCTTCAGGAGAACAGCTATCTGGGCTGGGGATTCCTCGTGTCCGTCGTGGTTCTTCTGGTCGTAGCATTTCTGTTGCTCGCTTTTGCATTCGTTCTCGTTCTTATCATCGCCGGGGATTACAAAAGCATCGATAAGATTCAAGAGCCGCCTTTAGTTTTCATCGTCTGTCTTTTGCCGGCCGGCATCGGGCTTCTATTCGGAGCGTTTTACTTTCCGATCCGACACTATCGCCGTCGCGTCTCGGCTGTCTGAACCTTCTGCACCTTGTGTGCGCAACGCCTTCCTTACCGAGGGCGTTCGTTTTTATACGAATGGACGACCGATTTATCCAAATGTCCTTATTATTGACGACCGTCAAAGATAAGGACATGCGCAAATGACTAATGTATACCATCCACAATACAATGCGGTCGCACTCTGCTTTGGATAGGTATCCCAACTATGTAACTATAGCGACAAACTCGAGATAGTGGGCAGGGGGGAAAGGAGGATGAACACCGAGGGTATTTGTTTTTCCACGCCACTATTACTTATCCGAATTTTTATCTTATAGGATAAAAATTCAAACATCCCAAACCTCGTGCTACAGCAGTAAATTATGGATATTCGATATCTCTATCTTTAACGGTCGTCGATTCATAGGGAGATTTTTGAACGATGACGTTTGACATGTGCGACTCCACACCGGCGCACGCGAAACGGCATTCGGTGCGTTATACTGTTCACATAATGCTCAAGCGGCTGGAAATAGTCGGGTTTAAATCGTTCGCCAAGAAGACGGTCTTGGACTTTTCTAATTCCACCACCGCCATCGTGGGGCCGAACGGGTCAGGGAAGAGCAACGTCGCCGAGGCGTTCCGCTTCGCGCTCGGCGAGCAGTCAATGAAGAGCATGCGCGGCAAGCGCGCCGAGGACCTCATCTGGGGTGGCTCACACACGACCCCGAGGGCGAACCGCACGGCGGTCTCTATCATCTTTGATAATTCCCGCCGCGTTTTTAAGATTGATTTTGATGAAGTTTCTCTTGAGCGAGCGGTCTTCCGCGATGGGACAAGTGAATACTCTATTAATGGTTCGCGCGTCCGTCTACGTGACATCAATGAACTCCTCGCCGGTGCGAACATCGGCGAGACCGGCCATCACATCATTTCCCAGGGCGAGTCCGACCGGATACTGCTCGCGAACGCGCGCGAACGCCGCTCTATGCTGGAGGACGCGCTCGGGCTGAAGCTCTATGAATTTAAGAAGCAGGAGGCAGAGCGGAAGTTGGCAAAGACCGAAGAGAACATCGCACAGGTGAACTCGCTCCGGAGAGAGCTCGCGCCGCACCTGCGCTTCCTCGAGAGCCAGGTGAAGAAGCTTGAACGGGCCGATGCATTGAAAGCGGAGCTTATCAAGACTGCGCAGATATATTTCGCGACTGAAGACGCCTACATCGCGAGCGAGAAAGCGAACGTCGCGGGAGAGAAACGAAGCGCGGCCGAGCGGCTCGCCGTCGCAAGTGCCGAACTTGACCGCATCGCGGACCCGAAGCTCGCGGACGGGGACACGATAAAGCGCACCGAAACATTGCGAAAGGCGGAAAATGAGGTGACCGCGCTTTCTGCCGAACGCGCGGCGCTCTCGCGCGAGATGGGGCGGGTAGAGGGAGCGCTCGCCGAGGTGAAGCGCCGCGCGGCCGCGGTCGCACGCGAGCCGTATGCAAAAGTTCCGCGCGAAGAGCTTGAAGCGCTCCACATTGAGGTGGAGAGGCAGGCCGAGAGCGCGGGTAACAGCAATGATGCGATGCGCGCGGCGCTTGACGCTATCAGAAATGCGGTTAAATTTTTCTTCACCCGATACGGCTCGCCGAGCGACGAACGCTTTACCGAAGAAGAAGATGCGGCATTCAAACTGGAGACCCAGCGCACCGAACTCGCCGAGAAATATGCAAAGGTGTCCGCCGCTCTTGAGAAGGCCGAACACGCGCGCGCCCGCGCGCGCGAAGCGATGGTCGCTCTTGAAGAGACGGGGAGAGAAGTGCGCCGCCGTATTCTTGGTTTCGCACAGGCGAAGTCGCATGAGGAGGGCGAGGTGGCGAAGAGCGAAGCGCGCGAATATGAACTCAAACTTTCTGCCGAGAATCTTGAACGCGATAAGGCAGAGACGCTCGCGCTCGCCGGTACGGCGGTCATCTCCTACGAACCGCTCGCGCATATGCCAAACGAAGAGCGAAAGGTGCAAGAAGGCCGCCGGCACACGCTTGAACGGATGAAGATCCGCCTGGAAGAGGCGGGCGGTACGGGCGAAGAGATTAGGCATGAGCATAAAGAAGTCTCCGAGCGCGAGGCATTTCTCGCCAAAGAATTGGATGACCTCGCGAAGTCGGCCTCCGGCCTCGGGGCCCTGATTGACGATTTGGACACAGAGCTCCAGAAGCATTTTTCCGAGGGGCTCGCGAAGGTGAATGCCTCGTTCGGTGAATACTTCGCTTTAATGTTTGGCGGCGGCGGCGCGAAGCTCACTCTTGAAGTCGAGGACGACGTAGAGGAGTCCGAAGATCCCGAGAAGTCATACGACGAGGGAATGGGACCAAAGGCCGAGGAACGGCCGGGCATAGAAATCGCCGTGAATTTGCCGAAAAAGAAGATACGTTCCCTGATGCAACTCTCGGGCGGGGAACGGGCGCTCACCTCTATCGCGCTCATCTTCGCGATGAGCCAGGTGAATCCGCCGCCATTTCTCATATTGGACGAGACCGACGCCGCGCTTGACGAGGCGAACAGCCGGCGCTACGGCGATATGATAGAAAACCTCGCGAAGAAGAGTCAGCTCATCGTCATCACGCACAATCGCGAAACAATGAGCCGTACCAGCATCCTCTACGGCGTCACGATGGGCGGCGACGGTGTCAGTAAGCTATTGTCTGTAAAGTTTGAAGAAGCAGTTGCCGTCGCAAAATAAAAGATTAAGGGGTACCTTATTTCTATCGCGGAGACCGACCGCGGTTGAAGTTAGGTTCCGTGAGGGAAGGCGGGGCGAAGAGCCGTGGGCCGACGGGTAAAGCCGGGCACTGCGTTCCCAGTACCTCTTCTTTCACTTCTCCCATGTCGACAGGAGAAGGCTCCCTCGGGGTTATAAATCTGACATGCGCCGCAAACGTTTGATCGTCACGGCTAGGGGCGCGGATCTGCGAATCCGCGCCTTTTTCTTTAGGCCGGCACAAAATCAAGCTCTTTTTCGTCGTATCTTGTTTTGTATAGATATCCACGAGATGTAGCTATAGCGACAAGTTGTGGATACCCCGATCAAACTCAGCGATGCGGGTCCCGTTAGAAATCAGATTTTCAACGGGGGAGAGCGGCTTAAACAGGGACAAAATCTAACTCCTTTTCTGCAATTCGCGCCGCTGACAGTTTGACGCGGATGGGGTCACCGAGCTGGTATGTCTTGTGCGTGCGACGGCCGACGAGGCGGTAGTGCTTTTCTTCATATTCAAAGTAGTCATCACCGACCGCCCTGATATTTATCATCCCATCGGCATGCGTCTCGGCGAGCTCCACATAGAGGCCCCTATCAGTAACACCAGAAATGACCGCGTTAAACTCTTCGCCCACGCGCAGCGCGAGGAATTCTACCTGCTTCATCTTAATAGAGTCGCGCTCGGCATCAGAGGCCGCGACCTCGCGCTCCGAGGCGTGAAGCGCGAGCTTATCAAAGTCCTGCATCTCTGTGGCGGTGATGGGAACGCCGCCTGTGTGCGCCTTCACGAGCCGGTGGATGACGAGGTCGGGATAGCGGCGTATCGGCGAAGTGAAGTGGGTGTAGAAATCAAAGGCGAGGCCGAAGTGGCCGATGTTGCGGGTCGCGTACACCGCCTTGCTCATAGAACGGAGCGTCGCGGTCTTTATTAAATACTCCTCCGGCTTCCCTTTTACTGATTCAAGAAGTTTATTCAGCTCTGCGCCCGTCACCTTACCAGCGCCCGAGGTCTTCAGGTGGTAGCCCATCACGCGCAGGAGATGCGCGAGATTCTCTATACGGTCGGTGTCCGGCTCGTCGTGGACGCGATAGAGTGACTGGAAGTGCGGGCCGCCATTACTCGTCAATTTGGAAAGATGCTTTGCCACTGCTTCATTTGCGAGAAGCATAAAGTCCTCAATCAAGAGATTGGTCGCCTTGCGCTCTTTCAAGTGTACGGCAATCGGCTTACCTTCGGCGTCCAGCTCCACCTTCACTTCGGCAGTATCAAATTCTATTGCCCCTCGCTTCGCTCGGGACGCGCGAATCTTTTTAGAAAGTGCGAGCAGTGTGGAAAGTTCTTCATACATCGTGCCTTTGCCCGCGTCCAGCACCTCCTGTGCATTTTCATACGTGAAGCGTTTATTGGAATGGATAACCGTCTCGCCAAACCATGTGTCCTTAATGTTTGCGTCAGCATCAAGCGTGAAGACCGCCGAGACCGCGAGACGGTCTTCGTCTTGTCGGAGCGAGCAAAGGTCGTTGGAGAGCACTTCGGGGAGCATCGGGATGGTGCGGTCTACGAGATAGACAGATGTGGCGCGCGCAAGGGCTTCTGTATCAAGTTCGGTGCCGGGCTTCACGAAGAATGAGACATCGGCGATGTGGACGCCGACTTCTATATTTCCATCAGGGAGTTTTTGCACAGAGAGTGCATCATCAAAGTCCTTTGCGTCAAAGGGGTCAATGGTACATGTGGGCACATTTCTGAAGTCACGGCGTTTTGGATTTTTTGCTTCTTCAGCAAGTATTGTTGCACCATTTTTCTCCAGAAGCTCTGCATCGGCAACGACACCGGGAGGGAAGTCGGATGAGAATCCCTGGCCCAAGGCGAGCGCGCGCATTTCGGTCTCGTGCACGCCTGCGGGCCCGATAACCTGTTCAATGTGACCTAGCGGATATTCCTTGTCGGCGGCCCACTCACCGAGACGCACGAGCACTTTGTGGCCGATTGGTGCCTCGCCGCGGTCGCGGATGACAATGGGTACATACATCTTCTTATAGTCAGGAGCCAAGAGGGTAAGGCCATCCTCCTCAACCAGAGTCCCGACAAATGTTTCTCGGGCTCTTGAAACGATTTCAACTACCTTGCCAGAGGCGCGCGGCGGCATCACTCCTCTCGGGTCGCGGTATATGCCTGCGGGAGTGACCTTCACGATGTCGCCCGCGAGCGCGTGGCCCGCCCATTCAGCCGGTATCAGCAGGTCCTCCTCTTGCCCTTCTACAGCAAAAAAGCCGATGCCCTTGCGGGTCATCGTTATGGGGCCTTCGTATAGATTCTCCGCCATTTGCCCAACTGTAGCACCTCTGCTATAGTGCGCCAATCATGTTGATGATTCGATTTCAGCGCATCGGCCGGACCAATGATCCGGCATTTCGCATTGTCGTTTTGGAGAAGGAGCGCGCCGCCAAGGCCGGCAATATCGTGGAGCTCCTCGGCACCTACAACCCGCGGAGCAAGGCGCTCACCCTGAATGAAGAGAGCGTGAAAGAGTGGATTAGCAAGGGCGCCCAGCCGACCGGCTCTATCCACAACCTCTTGGTGAACAAAGGCGTGATTCAGGGCAAGAAGGTGAATGTGCTCCAGAAGCACACGCCACAGAAGCCCACCGAAGGCGGGTCCGCCTCCGGCGGAAAGGAGGAGACCGTAGCACCAGTGCCCACCGAGGTAGAAGTCGTTGCCGAAGCCGAGCCAGCTCCAGAAGTAACTCCGGCAGCATAATGGAACCAGACCAAGCATTTCTTGAATACGCAGTGAAGGCGCTTGTAGACCACCCCGAGTCGGTAGAGACGACGCGCACCATAGACCAGATGGGTGTTCTCCTCACACTCGTCGTGCATCCGGATGATATGGGGAAGATTATCGGCAAGAGCGGCAAGACCGCCGAGGCCCTGCGCATCCTCTTGCGCGTCGTGGGGATGAAAGGGAACGCGCGCGTGAATCTCAAGATAAACGAACCCGTCGGCGGCAAGCGCGAACAAGAACACAAAACCGTTGATCAGGTCGTTGAAGAATTGTAATCGCTCGGGGTTTCGAACCCCTCGCTCATGAAATTCCACCTAATCACATTATTTCCGGAAGCCTGCGACGCATATTTGAGCGCGTCCATCATCGGTCGCGCTCGGAAGGAGAAAAAGATTTCAATAAAGTACCAGAAACCCCGCGACTTCGTCGCGGGGCCAGCAGGGAGCTACAAGAAGGTAGACGACAAGCCATACGGCGGCGGCCCCGGCATGGTGATGGCCGCGCTCCCTATCATTAAGGCCGTCGAAAAAGCCATTAATGCCAAGGGGCGCCCTTGGCAGAAGGTAAAGGCGAAGAATGGCAAACGACCTTTGGTCGTTTGGTTTAGGCCGGGGGCAAAGCAGTTTACGAACAAAGATGCGGATAAGCTCGCGGAATATGATGAGGTTGTACTTGTCTGCGGCCGCTACGAGGGCATCGACGAGCGCGCGAAGAAAATCTTGAAGACACTCGCGCCAGTCAAAGAATTTGCGGTGGGCGAGGCGGTCTACACGGGCGGGGAGGTGCCCGCTCTAGCAATAGTAGACGCCGTCACGCGCCGCTTGCCCGGAGTCTTGGGTAAAGACGCGTCAGTAGAGGAGCGCCGCATCGCCTCCTCCTCTGTCTACACCCGCCCCGAAACCATTTTGTACAAAAAGAAGAATTATAAAGTTCCTGCAGTTTTACGTACAGGGCACCACGCGAAAATTAACGCCTGGAGAAAACAGAAATAACGAAGAGGAGTCCTTTCACACGTCCGCGTATGTTATGGAGTGAAAAGTAAATGTCCTTATTATTGACGACCGTCAAAGATAAGGACATTTAAATCGGCTCCAAACCGGCCACCACAAACATTGACAAATGGCGCAAGAAGAGTTAATATACGCTAGTCTATATGGTTGCGCCTTACAACTGAGATGAGTGGTGAAAAGTCTTAATTCAGCCCGAAAACCTGGATGGAGATGAAGAACGAACGCTTCCGTCATTCGACCACGAACGGTCTACATAAGGCACGAGGAGTTCTTTTCATGACTGCTAATATCACTACCGAGGGTTTGGCTAGCCTCGCAATGGGCCGCCGCATTCCGGATTTCTTCGAGAATGTGTGGGAGAGGAGAACAGGCGTAAATCCCGTTGCTGTGGCTTTGCGCATTCGTCAAAACAAGAGATATGAAGAGAAGGCGATGTTCGGGACCGTGTTGCTTGTTTACGTTGCAATATCCTCTGTCCTCGCTTTCACACTGTCTTCTGACGAAGGGTGGTGGACGGGGGGAGGCAGTCATCCCTGGCTCTTGCTGGTGCAGTGGCTGTCCCTCGCCATCATGCTTTCGCTCGGGACTTCGTTGATTTTCGCCGGGCTCGGTGGTCGCGAGCTCATATCAGAAGGAGAAATTCAGAATGCGAAGGACTTTTGTCGCCATCTCACGACCTTCTGCATATGGGGTGATTGCTCACTGGGAGAGCTTACCCATAGTGCTGGTGAAGGGGAAGCGAGGCAAGTCGCCGAGGCCCTCCTGATTGGGGATGCACAGGCAGCATTAAGTCACGAGAAGACGATGTCGGACTTGAGCAATCGTTACGATGTCCTGGCTCATCTCGGACTTGTGTCCGGCGGCTACGATAAGTTCTTCAAAGCGGCCAAGAAGAAGCCGGTCAAGGCAGCCTAAGGTTCGGTTCGACGATTCTACAAGAGGATTCCTTCGGGGGTCCTCTTTTGTTTTATCCCCAGGGGCACTTGCGTAGATATGCGGGGGGTGATACGTTAAGGGCACAAGATACGAGTGAGTCACGGAGCCCGTCACACTGCAGAAGTGTGGGCGGGCGGAGGGCGGGGAGAGATACATACGGGAAACGAAGAAAAACGCATAAGCGCAAGCGGATTTGTTTCCGTGCGTTCGCATTTGTATATGTGTATGTGTCACTTTATCCACTTTAGGCCATCCCTGCATGCAAAAGAAACTCGTCCAGAAGACCTTTGGTGCATATCGAGCTCCCTCGGTCCCGTTCCCGGACCTCGTTGGGCACCAGCGGTCTTCATTCGCATGGCTCTTGAAAGACGGCTTCACCGAACTCTTCAAAGAGTTCTCGCCCATCTCTGATTACTCGGGGAAGAAGTTCCAACTTGAGTTTGAGAGTTTTGAGATTGGCGAACCGAAGTATGACGAGGGGTTCGCGCGCGAGAATATGCGCACCTACGAGGCGCCGGTCAAGGCGACGGTGAAGCTCATCAACAAGACCTTTGGCTCGGAGAAGAAGCAGGAAATATTCCTCGCCGACATGCCGATGATGACGCCGCATGGCTCTTTTATTGTGTCTGGGGTAGAACGCGCCATCGTACCCCAGCTCGCGCGGAGCTTCGGCGCGTTCTTCGTCTCGGAGCTCATTCGCGGCAAGGCGTACTTCGGCGCCAAGATTATCCCGCTTCGCGGGGTGTGGATTGAATTTGACTCGGAGGTAGACGGGGCGATTTTTGTGAAGATAGATAGGAAGCGCAAGTTCCCTATCACAGAGCTCCTCACTGTCTTTGGGGGCGGTCTGGGAGAAGAGGTAACGAAGCACTTCGCGAAGGACGCGCTCGCGCTCTCGGCGATTAAGGCGACGCTTGAGCACGACGAGGCCAAGTCGGTTGAAGAGGCATATATAGAGATTCACCGCCGTATGCGTGACGGCGACCTCGCCACGCCCGAGAATGCGAAAAACTTCGTGCAGTCGTTGTTCTCGGCAGAACGTTATGATTTGGGGAAAGTCGGACGACACCGCCTCAACTCCCGCTTCGACTTGCCCACCACCGAGAAGGCGCTTGAGAAGCGCACGCTCGGCCTCGCCGACTTCGTCCGTATTATTTCAGAGATTACGAGGCTGAATAACGACCCGTCCGCGCGTCCCGACGACATTGACCATCTCGGCTTCCGCAGAGTCCGTTTCGTGGGCGAACTCCTTCAGTCGCGCATGCGGGTGGGTATGAGCCGGATGAAGCGCAATATCCAAGACCGCATGAGCACGATTGAGAGCGAGACCACGCTCCCAATGGCGCTCGTCAACCCGCGCCCCTTCCACGCCTCCGTGCATGAATTCTTCACGGCCAACCAGCTCTCTCAGTTTATGGACCAGCAGAACATCCTCGCCGAATTGGAGAACATGCGCACGCTCTCGGCCTTGGGCCCCGGCGGCCTCACCCGCGAGCGCGCGGGCTTTGAAGTACGCGATGTGCACCCAAGCCACTACGGTCGTCTCTGCCCCATACACACGCCCGAAGGTCAGAACATCGGTCTCATTCTGCGGCTCGCGACCCACGCGCGCACCAACAACTTCGGCGTCATTGAGACGCCGTACGTCCGCGTGAAGAAGGGCTCGATAACCGACGAAATTGTTTACTTGAACGCGCTTGATGAAGAACTAGAATACATCGCGCACGGCGCAACCAAGCTTGATGAACACGGCCGTATCGTCTCCGACTCTGTTGAAGCGCGGCACAAGGGTGACCCCATTATCGTCCCTCGCACGACAATTACGCTCATGGACGCCTCCACGTATCAGATGTTCTCTATCGCCACGAATATGATTCCTTTCGTTGACCACGACGACGCCAACCGCGCCCTCATGGGTTCCAACATGCAGAAGCAGGCGACGCCGGTACTCATCCCCGAGGTTCCGCTTGTCGCGACCGGTATTGAAGCGCACGCCGCCCGCTCGACCGGCAGACTTGTGCTCGCGAGCGAGGCGGGCGAGGTCACTTACGTGGATGCGCGCAGGATTGTCGTGAAGAACAAAGAAGGGAAGTCTAGGGAGTATCGCCTCCAAGGTCTCACGCAGACCAACCAGAACTCGGCATTCATGCAGAGACCGTCGGTCGCGCTCGGCGCCACGGTGAAGAAGAGCGATGTGCTCGCCGACAATTCTTCCACCGACCAGGGCCAGCTCGCACTCGGTCAGAATGCGCGCGTCGCGTTCATGAGCTGGAACGGCGCGAACTATGAAGACGCCATCATCATTTCCGAACGCCTCGTTGAGGAAGCGAAGTTTACCACCGTCCACATTGAAGACTTTGACTGCGTGGTGCGCGATACGAAGCTCGGTCCCGAGACGACGACGCACGACATCCCGAACGTCGGCGAGATGCGGCTGAAGAATCTTGACGAAGAAGGCGTCATTCGCATCGGTGCGGAGGTGCGCCCCGGCGACATCCTCGTCGGCAAGGTAACGCCCAAGGGCGAGACCCAGCTCACGCCCGAGGAACGCCTTCTGCGGAGCATCTTCGGCGACAAGGCCAAGGATGTGAAGGACACCAGTCTGCGAATGGAGGGAGGCAAGAAGGGGCGCGTCATCGGAGTCCGCGTCTTTTCGCGCGAAAAGGGCGACCAGCTTGAGAGCGGCATCATTAAGAAGATGGTCGTGACGGTCGCGCAGGTGCGCAATGTCTCGGTGGGCGATAAGCTCGCGGGGCGCCACGGCAACAAGGGTGTCATCAGCCGCGTACTGCCCGTCGCGGATATGCCGTACGACGACGATGGCAATCCGATTGACCTCATCCTCACTCCGCTTGGCGTGCCGAGCCGTATGAACCTCGGACAGATTCTTGAGATGCACCTTGGGCTCGCGGCGCACACGCTCGGGTATCAGGCGGTTGTCCCGCCCTTTGCCGGCGCGACCGCAGACGAGATTCGCGGCGAGCTCGCCGCGGCGGGCTTCAATACGAGCGGCAAGATGCGGCTCTACGACGGCCACACGGGAGAAGCGTTCGCGCAGACGATCGCCGTCGGCTATATGTATATTCTCAAGTTGCATCACATGGTGGAGGACAAGATTCACATGCGAAGCATCGGCCCCTACTCGCTCATCACCCAACAGCCCTTGGGCGGTAAGGCGCAGAACGGCGGCCAGCGCTTCGGCGAGATGGAAGTGTGGGCACTCCTCGGCTACGGCGCCGCCTACACGCTCCGCGAGATGCTCACCATCAAGTCAGATGATATCCAGGGGCGCTCGGCGGCCTTTGACGCCATCGTGAAGAGCGAGCCCATCAGCCACACCGGCACGCCCGCATCCTTTGCGGTGCTTACCAACCAGATACGCGGGCTCGCACTTGACGTTGAGCCCTTGAACCTGCCGCCAGAACCGGCCGAGTGAAGGACCTGTACACATTTAAAAATTTAAATATAACAACTATGGCCTTCACCCCGCGAAAACTTCTCCCGCGCGACACCTGGAACGGTTTGCGCCTCACGCTCGCCTCACCCGAGCGCATCCTCGCGTGGTCCTCCGGCGAAGTCACCAAGCCCGAGACCATCAACTACCGCACCCAGCGCTCCGAGAAGCACGGGCTCTTTGACGAAAAAATCTTCGGCCCGGAGAAGGACTACGAATGCTACTGCGGCAAGTACAAGGGCATCCGCTACAAGGGCATCGTGTGCGACAAGTGCGGCGTTGAGATTACGCGCTCCATCGTCCGGAGAGAGCGGATGGGACACATTGAGCTCTGTACCCCCGTCGCGCACATCTGGTTCTTGCGAAGCGTTCCGTCCCGCATGGCGCTCATCCTCGGCGCCTCTGCCACCGATATTGAGAAGGTCGTCTACTTCGCCGGCTACATCGTCACCAAGATTGCAGAAGAAGAGAAGAAGCGCCTCTTGACCGAGCTTGAGAGCGAATATAAATCAAAGTACAAGTCGCTCGGGAAGGATTCGGAGCGCGATGCGCTGAAGGAGAAGATGACGCTCACGAAGGCCGAGATTGAAGGCGTTGTCGTCGGAAAAATTCTTGACGAGCTTGAGTATCACCGCTTTTCGGTACGATATGGCGGCCTCTTTGAGGCCCGTATCGGTGCCGAGGCGATTTATGACATTTTCCGCGCCATTGACTTGAAGGAATTGGAAAAAACGCTCTCGGCGCGCTACGGGCACGCGGGCGCCGCCGAGCGCGAGAAGCTCGCGAAGCGCCTTTCGCTCATCGCGGGGCTCATCGCCTCTCGCATACGCCCTGAATGGCTCTTCCTCACCCGCATCCCCGTCATCCCGCCGGCGCTTCGCCCGATGGTCGCGCTTGAAGGCGGCCGCCACGCGACCTCCGACGTAAACGACCTCTATCGCCGCGTGATTAACCGCAACAACCGTCTCAAGAAACTTATTGATATCCATGCGCCGGAGGTCATCCTGCGCAACGAGAAGCGCATCCTCCAAGAAGCGGTTGACGCGCTTCTGGACAATTCTATCCGCAAGAGCGGCGCGGGAGCCGGTGCGATGACGCTCGCACAGCGCCGCCCGCTGAAGTCGCTCGCCGATTATTTGAAGGGCAAGCAGGGATACTTCCGCCAGAACCTGCTCGGCAAGCGCGTTGATTACTCTGGGCGTTCGGTCATCGTCGTCGGCCCCGACCTGGAGCTTGACGAGTGCGGGCTTCCCAAGCATATGGCGCTTGAGCTCTTCCGCCCGTTCGTCATCGCCGGACTCCTGGAACGCGAGCTCGCGTTCAACATTCGCGGTGCCGGGCGCCTCATTGAAGACGGCGTGCCGGAGGTGTGGGAGATTCTTGAAGAGGCCATTAAGGGCAAATATGTCCTACTGAACCGCGCGCCGACGCTTCACCGCCAGGGCATCCAGGCATTCCGCCCGCGGCTTATTGAAGGCGATGCCATCCAGCTCCATCCGCTCGTCTGCAACGCGTTTAACGCCGACTTCGACGGCGACCAGATGGCCGTGCACGTACCGCTCTCGGAAGAGGCGCAGTGGGAGGCCCAGCACATTATGAGTGCGAACAAGAATATCCTCAAGCCGGGCAACGGCGAGATGACCGTACTTGCCGCGAAACCGCAGGACATTATTCTCGGCCTTTATTGGCTCACGAAGGCGGTTGAGAAGATGAAGGGCGAAGGCGAACATTTCGCTTCGCCGAACGCGGCCATTCTCGCATCCGAATACGGCGCCATTGACATACGCGCCGCCATCAAGGTCCTGCCCGTTGAAGGCAAGGAGAAGTACGCGATGTTTGACGGACATCCATTTGAAACAACGGTCGGCCAGCTCCTTTTCAACACGGTATTGCCCGCCGACTATCCGTTCGTGAAGGACACCATCACCAAGAAGGCCCTCGCGCGAATCATGACCGACTGCGCGATGCGCTACGGGTTTGACGCGGTGCCGAACATCGTAAACAAAGTGAAGCGCTTCGGCTTCCAGTACGCGACCAAGTCGGGCGTTTCGTGGTGCATTGACGACGTGTCGGTGTCAAAGGGCAAGCCGGAGATTATAGCGAGAGCCGCAGAGAAGGTCGCGAAGATTGATGCGGACTACCAGAGCGGGCTCCTCTCTGAAGAAGAGAAGCGCCGCATGAACATAGAAGTATGGCAGGGCGCGAAGCAGGAGGTGGAACAGCTCGTCACAAAGGAGCTTGACCCAACGGGCTCCGTCTCCGATATGGTGCGCTCGGGCGCTCGAGGCACGATGGGTAACTTGACGCAGATGGCCGGTATGAAAGGCCTCATCCAGAATACTGCTGGAGAGACCATTGAAGTGCCGATTATCTCCTCAATGATTGAAGGACTGAATCCGGTTGAATACTTCATGAGTACGCACGGCGCGCGGAAGGGGCTCACGGACACCGCGCTCGGCACCGCCAAGGCGGGGTACCTCACGCGCCGCCTCTTTGACGTCGCACAGGACTCCATTGTGACCGAAAAGGATTGCGGCACCAAGCGCGGCGTGAAGATAAATCGCGTGAGCGCCTCGGGCATTCAGATTAATTATGCCAAAGCGCTTCTCGGCAGAGTGCTCGCCGAGGATGTATCCGCCGAAAGCGGATCCGCCTCCGGCGGAAAGGATGCCGAGAGCACCGTGCTCTTTAAGGCCAAGCATTATCTTTCGGCGGCAGACGCCGAGGCGGTTGACGCCGCTACCTCGGTCACGTCGGTCGTGTCGCGTTCGCCGATGTCCTGCGAGACGCGCTACGGCATCTGTCAAACCTGCTACGGCATGGACCTCACCACACAGGAGCTCGTGGACCTCGGCGAAGCAGTTGGTACCGTGGCCGCACAAGCCATCGGCGAGCCGGGCACCCAGCTCACCATGCGCACCTTCCACACGGGCGGCGTCGCGTCGGTCGGCGGCGACATCACGAGCGGCCTCCCGCGCGTTGAAGAAGTGTTTGAAAAGCGCAGTCCGAAGAATCCGGCCGTCATCTCCAAGACTGACGGCATCATTTCAGAAATTAAAGAGGAGGGACGCGAGAAAGTCATCGTTGTTGCGCCGACAGCGGGGCAGGGCAAGAAGGACGGTTCGGCGTACGAGTACCTCGCGCCGTATCCGCGCGTCCCTTTGGTCAAGGTGGGCGACACGGTGGTGAAGGGACAGATCCTCACCGATGGCTCCGCCGACCTGGACGACCTCTTTGAGTATGCGGGCCGCGCGGCGGTGCAGGAATATATCATCACCGAGGCATCCAAGATTTACGAATTGCAGGGAGCATCGGTCTCGCGCAAGCACCTGGAGGTCGTGGTGAAGCAGATGTTCTCGCGAGTGAAGATTACCGACGCCGGCGACACCGACTACTCGGTCGGCGACGTGGTGGAGGATTGGGAGATTGTGAAGTCGGTGAAGGAGATGGAAGAGGCGAACAAGCTCGCGCCGAAGTCGCGCGAGATTGTGCTCGGCATCAAAGAGAGCGCGCTCTCGCGCCGTTCGTTCCTCTCGGCCGCATCCTTCGAGCAGACGACGAAGATTCTCATCAACGCCGCGCTCCGCGGCTCGGTAGACCGCCTCCGCGGACTTAAAGAGAACGTTATCCTCGGCCGCCTCATCCCTTCCGGCACTGGCTTCAAGGGTAGCAAGAAGTTCGCGCACATCGCGAAGCTCCAAGCCGAGCGCCCCGCAACAGCCTCGTACGAATCGCGCACTACTTCATTCGCCCCCCGCACCCCTCGCGCGCTCTAACGATACATAGGGCTTAACGACACATAGGGCTACCCTATGTAACAGGGATGTCCTTATCTTTGACGGTCGTCAATAATAAGGACATTTAATAGGAAAGGAAGTGTATAAAAAGTAAGACGGCGCGGGAACCCTTGGATTCTCGCGCCGTTGCTATAAATTTTGTCAAGCGCACACAAAACGCGGTAGGATATAGGCAATATGGCGAAGGATACGGTACAGCAGATCAAGGAGCGGTTGGGTATACAGGACATTATTGCGCCGTATGTGAAGCTTCGGCGAGCGGGGAGGTCGCTCGTGGGGCTGTGCCCGTTTCATAAAGAAAAGACCCCCAGCTTCCATGTGAGCCCCGAGCGTGGGAGCTGGCACTGCTTCGGTTGCGGATTAGGAGGCGATGGGTTCTCATTTATTGAAAAAATTGAGGGAGTGGACTTCAAGGGTGCGCTCAAAATTTTGGCAGAAAAAGCGGGAGTAACGATTGAGTATTCGCGTGGAGCGAATAAGGAAGAGCAATCAAAAAAAGAAAAGTTGCGTGCGCTGATGAGCCGCGCATGCGAATGGTATGCGGGCAACCTCAAAGGCAGTCCGGCTGAAAAGTATGCAAAGACGCGTGATCTCTCTGATGAGACCATTCGTAACTGGCGTCTCGGCTTCGCGCCCGATGCCTGGCGGGCGCTCCTTGAGGCGCTCACGGCTGAAGGATTCACGGTACCGGAGATGCTTGCCGCCGGGCTTATCAAGGAGGCAGACGGCAAGCAGGGCACCTATTATGACCGCTTCCGCAATCGGCTCATGTTCCCGATACGCGATAATGCAGGTCGTGTGGTTGCCTTCACCGGTCGGGCGCTCGCTGCGAATGATGTGGCGAAGTATCTTAACAGTCCAGAAACTGACCTCTATCACAAATCTGAAATTCTTTTCGGCATGGATCAGGCGAGGAATGCAATACGGACTCGCAACTTCACGATGTTAGTAGAGGGGCAAATAGACGCTATCCTTGCCCACCAAGCTGGCTTTGAGAATGCGGTAGCACTTTCTGGTACTGCACTCTCCGACAAACACCTTTCGTTCATGAGGGGTTTCAGTGATAACCTCATGCTTGTTCTTGACCTCGATTCGGCTGGTCTAAAGGCGACAGCGCGTTCAATGGAGCCCGCTCTAGCCGCAGGGTTAACGCTTAAGGTTGCCCGACTTCCTTTTGGGAAAGATCCTGCGGACATCATTAGCGAGGATCCTAAAGCATTTGCCGAGCATATCAAGAACTCGAAACATATTATTGATTTTTTTCTTGTTGTACTTGCTGAGCAAGAAAAAGACCCTCTCCGACTCTTACGTGCCATGGAGCAAATCATTTTACCTATGATTGCCGTTGTCAAAAGTCCAATGCAGCAGGACCACTTTATACAAGCCACGGCGAGAAGTCTCGGACTTTCAAGCGAGGCCGTGCGCGAGTCGCTCGGCCGTGTGCCGAAACATTCGGAGGCCGCCGATGGTTCTACCAGGGAGAGGGTATCGCCTCCGCCCTCGCGTTCGGCAGTGGAGACCCGTTCGCAGCTGCTTCTCGCTGCTATCCACGCCTATAGAGGAACGCCTCTTGCGAAGCGTGTAGAGTCAGAGTATTCTAGGATTACTGAAGTTCAGCAGGTGTCTTCAGAGATTTCCTCGGAGCCGGCACTGTTCAAGGCAGAACAGACGTTCGGCGAGGACCCTCGGGAGGATGCCGCAGACGAACTTCTCCGCGCCTTTGAAGAAGCGGTTATCCGCGAGGCGCATCAGGAGGGAGTCAACAATCTACGAAGAGCAGAGACCGCAGGAGATGCGGTCGCAGTTGTGCGTGCGCAGGAGGTGTGCGCGAAGCTCTCCGCGCGCCTCGCGGCGCTGGGTGCTTAAACTATTTCCCAGATGGCAAAAAAATCTATTTCAAAAAAGAAAAAAATCGTAAAAAAATCTTCTAAGAAGGTTTCTAAACACGCACCCGCTAAAAAGAAAGTAAAAAAAGCAACAAAGAAAAAGTTTTCTAAGAGAAGTGTCATTCGTGTCGCTCTGCATAGCGCGCGAGTGAAGGCGCTCTCGCAGAAAGCGCTTTCGGCCGAGACGCTTATTGAGAAGGGCAAGGAGCGCGGTTATGTCACCTACAGCGAGATACTGAAGTCATTCCCGCACGTTGAAGACGATGTCAACTTCCTTGAATCGCTCTACGAGCGCTTCGCCATCGCCGGCGTGGACGTGCTTGAGGGCGGGATGCTTGAGGACGCCGCCGACGAATATCTCGCCACGCGCAATATTAAAGACCGCCATTCCACCGGCTACGATTCCATCCAGATCTATCTCCGCGAGATCGGCCAGTACCCCCTTCTCACTGCCGCCGAGGAGCGCGAGCTCGCGAAGCGGATTGAAAAGGGCGACGCCGAGGCGCGCAATATCCTCGCACGGAGCAACCTGCGCCTCGTAGTCTCTATCGCGAAGAAATATGTCGGCCGCAGTCCCGACCTCACCCTTCTAGACCTGATTCAAGAAGGGAATCTGGGACTCTTCCGCGCGGTAGACAAGTTTGATTGGAAGAAGGGGTATAAATTTTCAACCTACGCGACGTGGTGGATCCGCCAAGCGATTACCCGCGCCCTAGCCGACCAGTCGCGCACCATCCGCATTCCCGTGCACATGGTAGAGACCATCGCCAAATATAAGCAGGTCTCCCGACGCCTTTCCCAAGCGCTCGGCCGCGACCCACAGGCAGAGGAGATTGCGGTAGAAATGGGCGTGGAGCCGGAAAAGATTTATCAAATAGAGAAGATTAATCAGGATACGCTCTCCCTAGAGAACCCGGTCGGCTCCGACGACGATGAGAAGTCTACGCTCGGCGACTTCATCCCCGACGACAAGATTCCCTCACCGGTGCAGGAATCCTCGGAGCGCATTCTCTCGGAGCAGGTCCGCGGTATTTTAAACGACCTCTCGCCCAAGGAGCGCAAGATTCTGGAGATGCGCCACGGGCTTATGGACGGCATCTACCACACGCTTGAGGAAGTGGGGAGAGAATTCGGCGTGACCCGCGAGCGCATCCGTCAAATTGAGGCAAAGGCGCTGGAAAAAATCCGCACCCATGATAGAGCAAGACATCTCAAGAGTTACTAGCTCTATCAGGACTTCTTGTTTTCTAATTCGTTAGGTCGTGCCTCGGCACTTCCAATTTCCAATCGCTTCGCTCAGGAAATTTAGGTCGCTCATAAGAAAACAATGTCGCCCACGACCGCGCCCGCCACTTGAAGTCGTACTAGTTTGTGTATAAAAATTAAAAAGCGCGGTGACTTTCGTCTCCCGCGCGTTTGCGTATGGCCATCGATGCGCCCAATCAGCACATTCTTCCGCCTTGGATTTGATGTATTCCTCTGATTATGCCGTCTTGGTCGTGAATCTCTTCTCTCGCACCGAAGAATATTCCATCGAATCGATGTTCACCTTCCTCGATCCAGTTGTGGTAGGTGAATCCTTATTCATAGTGCAATTGATTCTCGAGAAACTCGAGTGGCAGGGAATCCTGCCGGTACTTCAACCTGTCGCTATTTAACCACCATTGCTATATTTTGTACAGGTATCCACAGTTAACTCCTATAGGCCCTAATTTTTGATACCTGTGATTTATACTGGAAACGTGGGAATGTTGGAACAAAAATCAAGAAGAAACCGCCGCTTGGGCGCATATCAAGCCGCTCTCCTCGCGGCAGTTGCACTCGGTGTTGTTGTCTTCATTGCGGCGACGGCGCCAAATGCGGCCCAGCTTTTACGATATTTCCCGGGATACAAGAAAGGGGCAAAGTTCAATTATCAAGTCAAATCGACACTTTCGCGGCTTGCGACGAAAGGGCTTATAACGTTTGTTGAAAAAGGTGGAAAGAAATATGCGCGGATTACTCCAGAAGGGAAACGGACTCTCAATCTGGAAACCGAGCGGATAAAAGCGATAAGGAAAAGGAAATGGGACCGACACTGGCGCCTCGTCATTTTTGATATCCCTGAACGCCGCCGTTCAGTACGCACTCGTTTACGAAAATTTATGAGCTCGTGCGGCTTCTATAGGTTACAAGATAGCGTGTGGGTGTATCCGCATGACTGCGAGGACCTCATCGCGCTTGTGAAAGCCGAGTTTCGTATCGGCGCGGATGCGCTATATCTTATTGTTGAACAAATAGAGCGTGATACTCATCTCCGCGAGCATTTTCACTTACCCCTTATCTGACGAACTATCAAAAATAAAGACCTATAGGAGCTAATATTTGATAGTACGGATACTTGTGATGCTACAGATAATTGGTAATTCGCACGCACGATCGCGCCCGCCACCCGAAGTCGTATTAGGTATACTTGGCCCATGGCCAAGAAGAAGCGTAAGAAACTGCCGATTAAGCACTGGAGCCATTCGAGCTTGATGGCATTTTTGAGGAACCCGCTCGCGTGGTACAAGCGGTATGTGGAGGAGATATACGATACGCCGACGACGCCTGCGGCAGTCGTCGGCAAGGCCGGGCATCAGGCGCTTGAGCACTTTTATTCGGGGGCGGCGAAGGACGTTGCAATAAAGTTGGGGCTAGAGTACATGCGCGGGGTTGGAGATTTTGAGATTAACTTCGGCACGGCGAAATCTGGAAAGGCGCGGCGCGCGAAGCGCGCCCATATGGAGCGCGAATATCTGCAGGTTATCAATTATTACTTGAAACGGCCGCCGAAGCACAAAGTCTTGGGTGTTGAAGTGAAGGGCATCGTGGAGGTAGAAGGATTGCCCATTCCCATTAAGGCCATTTCGGATTTGGTGGTGGCCTCAAAGGCGCAGAAAGGAGCCGTGGATATCGTGGACCACAAGTTCGTCGCCTCATTCTCTAAGGGAGGCGCGGCGAAGTCGCTTTTCATCATCCAGGCCATATTCAATTACTACACGGTGCGCGAGATGTTCGGGAAGCCGGTGCGGCGGTTCATCGTGTATGAATGCAAGAAGACGAAGAACGCCGACGGGAAGTCGCAGATGCGGCGGTATGAAATTGACTTCCACAAGTGCAAAGAAGATTTCAAGGTCTTCCACCGCCTTATCAACGACGCAACGAAAGAAATTGCGCGGCGGCGCATCTATCTCCCGAACCCTTCCGATATGTTTGAAGGCGACAACTCGTTTGACATCTACCGGCTGGGATTAGTAGATGAGAATGATTGACGCGTTCGCCGAGAGGCCAGAAACTGGGCACGCTCCGGGCCGCTAGGCCAAGTCTTATCCCCAATTTCTGGCCTCTCGGCTCGCGCTAATTCGCGAGCGCGTGGTTGATGAGTTTTTGTATCTCGTCGTAGGGATAGGCGCCGGCCATCACGATGGGCGGCGAGCCCGCGACGAGGATGAGAGAATACGGCGTGCCGCTCGCGCCTGCATCAAGGGCGTTCTGCCTGTCTGCCATAATGCGCGCATCAAGCGCCGCGGTGGCGTTCGCGTAACAAGTCGCGAAAGCGTCTCCCGAGATACCGACGCTCGCGGCGAGCGCGCCGTAAGTTGCGGGATTAACCGGCTGGTTCGCGAAGAGCGCTTGCGAAAACTTCCAGAATGCGTCATTCCCCGCGACAGCCGCGGCGCACTCGGCCGCGCGCGCGTGCGAGAGAGCATTCGGGTGGAGCTCGGTAAGCGGAAACTGGCGATAGACCCACGCGACCTTCCCGTCCACCCCCTCATGGGCGATGACTTGGTGAAGCGTGTCGTTAAGGTCCTTGCAGAATTCACAGTCAAAGTCGGAATATTCAACGATGACCACCGGTGCCGCCGGATTCCCGAGAATGTGGTCGCTCGCACCCACTGGGCGCACCAAGGCAGGATTGCCGGCGTCCGCCCCCGGAGTCTTGGGCATAGAAATGTACACTGCCGCCGCGACGATGAGTCCTCCGGCAACAATCGCGATAGGGACAGTATACGAAGATTTCATAGCGGGAGTGCGTGGGTCATCGCGGGCGCCATAGCCGCCGCACCGTTCCAGTGCGACGTGTCAATTTTAATATCGCGGATGTCGCGGAGGTCCTTATACTTGAGTATGCCGTGCGTAAGCGCGTAGTCGTAGAGCTCGCGTGTCAGCCGGACGTCCTCTATGCAGTAGTCGGCCACCTCCTTCTTCTTCCCCTCCTTCCACCATTCGCTGGCCTTCATCCCATCGCCCGACTTGCCCCGGCCGAGGGTCGCCTGCGCGAGCGACTCCAGCCGGATGCGTCGGCCGAGCACCTTCTGCACCTCGGCAAGCAGGTCCAAAGAGCGCATATGCGAGAGGTCGCCCGGATAGTAGCGATTCAGGAGCGGGATATCAAACGTGTCTGAATTGAAGCCGATGAGCATATCGGCTCGCTCCAGTATCGGCCAGAGCTTATGGAGCTCATCTCGGAGATATGACGAATAGTCGTCCGTGTCCGAATCGTGGATGGCGACGACCGTGAGCTCTTGCTCGTTCACATCTATGTGTCCGCGCACGAAAGAATCGGAAATGGATTCAATGTCAAAAGTGATAGCACGCATAACATCAGGCTCCAGGGCGAAGACGCTTCGGAAGATCAGAAATCGGAAGGACGACCTCCTCACTGGTCGCGAGAATCTTCAGTCTCACGGTTTCATTTTTAACTTCGTCCGCCCCGTAGGCGGCGAAGAAGGGAATGCCGCGCTTCACCGCATCTTTTATCTGGTCGCCGAGCGCTCGGTCGGTCAGGTTGACGAAGACGCGGCAGTCCTGCGCGCGGAGCGTGTCGGCGAAGGCCTGTGCGGAGGGGATGTCGCTTGGCGAGGGCGTGCCGAGATAGAGTTGCGACGTCCCCGAGCCGGTTTTTAGCGTGAGGCTATGCGTTTCAAGAAAATCGCCGAGCGTGACATCGCCGAGCGCGAAGCCGACTGCCGGAACGGCCTCGCCGCCTCCGCCGGAGAAGAGAGAAATGAGGTTGTCGTAGCGCCCGCCGCCGAAGAGGGCTCGGGGGTTTGCCGGGTTCGTATCAAACACTTCAAAGACCATGCCGGTGTAGTAATCAAAGCCACGAGTGATGCCGGGGTCAAAGACGACGTTCTCCACGCCGCGCTTCTTAAGAGTTTTGGCGAGCTCCTCCATAGACGTTGAGTCAATGAGAGAAAGCGGGTCCTTCTTGGATATTGACTCGGACACGAGTTTAAACTTTTCTGGGCGCATCTTGGACTTTTTATCCAAGAGGCGCAGATATCGCCGGACGGCTTCGCCCTTGAGCCCCGCCGCGGCGCACGCGGCGTTGAGGAGCGCGCGAGAATTCATGCGGATGATGAAATCTTTTTCAGTCGCACCAAATGCTTTCAGAATCTCGCTCGCGAGCCGGATAATTTCAATATCCGCTTCTCCCTCCGGCAGGCCGATAAGGTCGATATCCGCCTGATAGAATTCGCGCAGACGGCCCTTCTGCGGCCGTTCGTAGCGGAAGCGGTTGCCGATAGAGAACCAGCGCAAGGGGAGCGCGAGCTCGCGCCGCTTGCCGGCGACCATCCGCGCGAGAGTCGGCGTCATCTCGGGGCGAAGTGTCACCTTACGGTCCCCGCGGTCGGTGAAGGTGTAGGTCTGTTCGTTGACTATCTCTTCAGACGTTTTCGCTTCGTAGAGTTCGGCGCGCTCCAAGGGCGAGGCATTATATTCTTCATAACCCCACGTCGCGAGCGTCTCGCGGACGCGCGCGAAGAGCGCTTCCATCATAGCCCAGTCGGCGGGATAGAAGTCGCGGACACCCTTGTAGGGGTCGGTAGAAAGCGGTTCGGACATTTCTTGATTTTATCATGTACCGCAGATAGGTGCATAACCAATTGACAAACATCCTGCGTGCGACAGTATTGGGATAGGTAGATGAAGAAGTTGGTGCCCGTATTGAGGAGACAAACATGCTTCATAAACTTGGTTTGATGTTGTTCTGGTTACGCCGAGACATCCAGCGCTGGTGGAGGGAAATGTCTAGACGTCCTTTCGAAAGGAGGTGATCCAATATCGCACAGCAAAAAGGGGTCTGCATGCAGGCCCTTTTATACGCCAGCAGTTTTTTGGTCTTCTTCGGGAACGTACTTCAGGATGAGGTCGCGCATCATCTCGGGGCGGGGGATGCCGTGCATGACGAATTCAACGTCCTCGGCCGCAGTTTGCGCCTTAATATTGCCGATGCCGAGCAGGGAGGGAAGGATGCCCGAGACATCGGTCGTCACGTCTTGTATCCGCGAGAGAAAGAGACTGGAGACCTCGCGGGAGAAGAATCGCCGCTGTTTAATATTCACGATGCGCTGGCTGGTGAGCACCCACGCGTTGAGGAAATATTTGGTAAATGCGCCCCATGCGCCGGTCCACACAACGAGGAGCCAGACGCCGAGCGCGGCGCGGGCGACCGGCGTTGAAAAGGCGAAGGATTCGGCATACGGCGCGAGCGGCGGCACGAGAGGGAGAAGTTTGGGGAGGGCGAAGGGGATTACCGCCAGGATAGCGTAGGGGAGGAGCTCAATGAAAAAGAGGAACCAATGCTTCCTCACTTGGAGCACGACGTGTTCTCCCGGCTCAAGTTCAAATTCTTTCATACCGTTAGAGATAGGAAGCGCTTTATCCGGTTTTTTAGATACCGCTTGCCCATGCCCGTTTTAAGATAACGTTCGCGACTGAAGGCATCGCCCTCATTGCGCGATGCCTCGTAATATATAAGGGCAAGCGAGCCACGACCTTTTGTAGACGTTGTTTTGCCGGTCTGGTGTTGTTCTAAGCGCTTCCGTAAATCACGAGTAAAACCGGTATAAAACTTACCGTCTTTCTTACTTTGAAGAACGTATACATATGCAAAACCTTCGTTATCTCTAACGGTATTCATACAATAATGAGGGTACCAGAGAGGGAGTAAGCTATCAGCGCGAACGATACGAAGAGATGGAGCGCAATCGCTGGAAAGGCGACCCACGATGCGTGCGAATACTTCAGCCAATGGTAGATGGCGACGAGCGTGTAGAGCGCCCAGAAGGCGAAGACGATATAGAGGACCCACTGCACCATAGCGCCGGATGAGACGCCGCTCGGCAGATACGAGAACAGGAAGGTGGGCGGGGAGAACGCTTGGAGCGGCTGGTCGGGCATTAGGGAAAAGATATCACGAGAAAGCGTGGCCTGTCGTACTGGTCGGTGCGTATCTCGGCGTTAAAGCCCTGTGCAGTGAAGAGTCCTGATGCCGTTTCGGCAGAAGGACTGTCGCACTCAATCCACGCCTCGCCGTCTGCGGCGAGGCGCCGGGGGAGCTCCGTCGCGATGCGACGGATGACATCTAAACCGTCTTTGCCGGCGAGAAGAGCGAGCGATGGCTCGTAGTCGGCGACGCTTGGCGGGAGCGCGCGGTCGCTGGGGACGTAGGGCGGGTTCGCCGCGATGATGTCAAAGCGCGTATCGGAGAATGGCTGGAATAAGTCGCCGATACGGATGTGGGCACGGGATTCGTCCAGATGGTTCTCGCGGATATTCTTCAAAATGGTGACCTCGTGCGTAGGGTCAATCTCGCCGAAGTACACCTGTGCGTTCGGCAACCTCGCGAGCGCCGCACAGCCGATGGCGCCCGACCCGGCGCACAAATCTAAAAACTTTAATGTCGGGACGTACGACGTCCCGACATGGGTGAGCAGGCGTTCCGTCCACCACTCTGTCTCGGGGCGGGGAATGAGCGGATGCGAGTCAAGATATATTTTCAGGCCGAGAAACGGTTGCCAGCCGATGACATAGGCCTCGGGCTCGTCCTTGGTCATGCGAGAACGCTACCACATATTCGTGCTTTATACCGGATATACAGCGATATGCACAGCTTTTACACCGTTTTATCCGCAGAATTCGCTTGACAACCAGAACATCGGCATCAGACTATATAGAGTTCACTCTTCACTTTGGGAAGAACCTTAACAATTTTCAGGTCCAACACATGCGAACTACAATTGTCGCTACCTAGGACCACCTATAAAATAGAGGCTACCTTCCCATCAAGAGGGTGAACGGGGCAAAAAAGCAAAATCCCGCGTGAGCGGGATTTTGCTTTTGCGATGCTAATGAGGAATTAGTATCCCCCGCGGCCGTAACCGCCATTGCCGGCACCGTAACCACCGCCGCTCCCGTAGCCGCCTTCGCGGCGCGGAGGACGGTCACCTTGCGGGCGAGCGAAGGAGACCGAGAGCGTGCGCCCATCCATCTCTTTGCCGTCCCAACGGTCAATCGCCGCCTGCGCCTCTGCTTCGGAGGCCATCTCCACGAAGCCGAAGCCGCGCGAGCGGCCCGTCATGCGGTCGCTGATAATGCTTGCGGACACGACCGTGCCGGCCTCGCCAAAGACCTTTTTCAAGTCATCTTCCGTTGAGCGATAGGGGATGCCTCCCACGTAGAGCTTATTCCCCTGCACTGACGCACCTCCTGCTGGACTATCCATGTGTATTGGATTTACTGATTAACCTCGCCGAAACTGAATACCTGCGGTCTTGTGGACACTGCGAAGCTCTAATACTCTGCGAGTTGCTCGCAAGTATGACAGAAATGCCGGAAGAGCGCAACCTCGTATAAAAAAGCTGTGGATAGCCGCCCCGTATCGGATAGAAGCCCCATTGCCTGTCTGCGTAGCTTTTAAAATATCCTTATCAACCGACGGTCGTCAAAGATAGGGATATTTGAAGTAGAATAAAAAGAATGGGGGGAAGGCAACTTTCCCAAAACGCACAATCCCGCCTTTTTGGCGGGATTGTGGTATAATCCGAGTGTCATGAGTCTTCTGACCTACCTAAAGAGGCATAAGAAGGACGACGACCGCCCCTACGCCATCGGCGGGCTGGCGGGTCTCTTCGCTGTCCTCATCATCGGCGTCTTCGGTCTCTCGCTTGTTGACCATTACCTCCTGCGCTCGGGGTCGTTTGCCGCCGTCATCTCCTCCGTGCTTGTAGACCTCACCAACGGGGACCGTGGCGCGGGCTCGCTCGGCGGCCTCGCCATAAGTCCCGTGCTCACTGTCGCCGCACAGGCGAAGGCCGACGATATGGCGGCCAAGGGCTACTTCGCGCATGTGTCGCCAGAGGGCAAGGACCCATGGTACTGGTTCAGACAACAGGGATACACCTTCCTCTACGCGGGCGAGAATCTCGCCGTGGACTTCTCCGACTCTATTGACGTTGAGCGCGCGTGGATGAATTCTCCCACGCATCGCGCCAACATCTTGAACGGGAACTTCACCCAGATAGGCATCGCGACCGCCCGGGGCGTATATCAGGGCCGAGCGACGACCTTTGTCGTGCAGATGTTCGGCACTCCCGGCACCAAATCTGATTTGGTGCCGGGCAAGCCCGTTTCCGTTCAGACCATTGTTTCGCCAGAGGAGCCAACCACTCTCGCGCTCGCGACTACCGAGGCAGTTCTCGGTACCGAGGCCGACTCTATTACCGCGCCTGTTGCCAGCCCCGTTAGAAATCTGATTTCTAACGGGGCCAGCTGGTGGCAGCTCCTCCTCGCGTCGCCCAAGTCAATGCTCCGTTATGCGTACTACGCGCTCGCCGCGGTCGTCCTCGTCCTGCTCGCCTACGTGACCGAGCTTGAATTCCACCGGAGCCATATGCACCATCTCACGGCCGCCCTGCTTCTCTTCGTGCTGATGGCCGGCCTCTTCACGCTCGCCAATTTCATATTCTTCACACAACCGGTCATCATCGCGACAGCCGGCTCGTAAGAAGGCCGCCACCGCCTCGTCTCATCCTATGAAGGACGAATCTTTGGAAATGTTGCTACTCACAGCCTACGATGCCCATATTGTTCACAAGCAAAGTATCAAGGCAGAAGAGAGCGTCTTGGAGGAAGATACACAGCGCGAGAATATCAACAATGGCGAGGAGAGGGGCAACTCGGAGCGCGCCCTGGAGGGCGTGCGGGAGAAGCATAAAGATATTCTTGAAAAACTGGAGCTCAACTTGGAGTCAGCGCGTGAACAGAGTAAGGGCAGGGAAGAAGAGCCCGACCATCCCGAGCGCGAGTAGAGCGACGATAATAATAGCAAACGCGCGTTTCATCCCGTTAGAAATAGGACACGGACCCGATATGCGTAGCCGTGGTGCCTATGTGATTATTGTTTATAAAAACGACCTCCCGTGTTTCTGTCATTTCGTGTCCGTGATTTCTAACGGGATTCATAGCCCCATTGTACCACAGTATATGTTATATAATTGACCCATGAAAGTTAATCTTCCCATAGTCGTTGGAATTATCATAATCGTCGTTGCCATAACGGCATTCTTCTTGCTGCGGGGTGAGGAAGCGGTCACAGAGTCGGCGGTTGTAAACGTCTCGCCCGCGCTCGCCACCACACTTGCTCCGGATATGACTCTCATCACGACGAATAATTCGAAGCCGCAAACGGTAGGAAGCAGTACGCCAATCTATGTAGGCGATACGCTCGCGACTTCGCGTACCGGTCGCGGGCTCCTCCAGTGGACGAACGGCACCACGGCCCTCCTTGACTATGACACGAAGTTAACGCTTGAAGAAAACGACCGTACGGGCACGCATGTACGCGGCTCTCTCGGCGCAGGCACGATATGGACGCGCGTGGAAAAAGTATTCGGTAAAGGCGAATACTACGAGATTAAGACCCAGAACGCGGTTGCAGTTGTGCGCGGGACATCTTTCGGCATTTCGTATAAAGGCGGCATCACCGCACTCCACGTGGCTACCGGCACCGTCAATCTTATTCCCGTGGACCCTTCTACGGGCGAGTCGCTCGAGGACAAGGGAGTACTCGTTTCGGGAGGGAATAAAGCGACCTTGGATGATTCGGGTCTCGTGCGCGTTTCTCCCCTCACGGCCGCCGATGAGCAGGCGCCATGGCAACTCTACGATGTTCCCGAGTTTAAGGCGCACGCGCCAGCACCAGACACTTCTCAAACAACACTTCTTCCCTCTCCTCCGCAAACCGCTCCTCAAATCAAATCGGTCCCTCCAGAAGCGATTGCGCCAACAACGTCTCCTGTGAGTGCGGTGAACGAGGAGAACGCCTGTGCTTCTTTTTCAGAATTCCAAGGCTCCGCGACGGGAAGTGCACTAAGACTCACTTCAGTATCGCCTCTTTCCGTTAGTCAGAGCGGTCAGAACACGGTGACTCTTACCGGGGAAGGATTCATATGCGTTACGACCATCACCATCGGCGAAAAAACTCTTTCAGGAGAGAGCGACTTCGTCGTAGCCAGCAATTCAAGCATTACTCTTTCTTCGGGCCTCTTACCGGTCGGCATCTTTGATATCGTTATGAACGATTCTCTGGGAAGTACAGTAACTCTCCTTCAAGCCATCACCATCACCCGATAAACCATGTCTCAAACAATTAAGCGCTACAGGGCGGTCGCCGTTCTCGCGTTCCTCGCCGCGCTTATCGCCGGTGCCTGCTATTATTTCGGCCTTCTTACGTCGTGGCAGGAACTGGTTTTTGACCGATTTTTTACGACACAAACAGCGCCCTCCGGCATTGTCATTATTGGCATTGACGACCAAAGTATTTCCGCGCTTGGCGGTTGGCCGCTCGCACGCACAAGTTTCGCCACCGTACTTGAAAATCTCGGAGAGCCGCGGGAAGTCGGCATTGATGTCGCCTTCGTCGATTCATCCGCTCGCGGTTTGGCAGACGATGCTTTGTTGGCGTCAGCGCTTGCAAGAAGCATTGCGCCGGTCGTGCTCGCGACCCAATATGACGACCGCGGCGGCAAACTTCTTCGACCGTTACCCTCATTCGCGTCAAACGCGCAGGAGGGCTACGCCAACGTGCTCGTTGATGCTGACGGCATCGTGCGGACCTTCGCACCCATGCGAGGGAACACGGTGAGTCTCTCGGCGGCGCTTACAGCACATGCGCGAGGAGTTGCGCCCCCAAAGGTGGTGCGAATCGGTTGGCGAGGGCCTGCCGGCACCTTTCTCACTATTCCATTTATAGATGTGTACCGGGGCACTGCGCCGGTAAGCGTATTTGCCGAGAAGACGGTGCTTGTTGGCGCGACCGCGAAAGACCTGCACGATACGCTCGCGACGCCGGTGGGTTCTATGGCCGGCGTCGAGGCGCACGCGAACGCGCTTGCTACACTTGAGTCGGGCCGTTTCTTCAATGACATACCAATGCTGTTCATGCTCGCGTGTATCCTGTTCGTCGCGTACCTTGCCGCCGGTACCATCCTCGCTGTGCCGCAACTCGTGCCGCTTATCCTTCTGCTCGCTACAGAGTTTCTCGCGGTTAATCTCGTGAGTGTCGCGCTCTTTTCTGCGCATGTGCGGTTCCCGACACTCTCGCTCTCATTTGCATTTCTGCTATCGGCTGGGTTCACATTTATATATCAATACTTGAGCGAATCGCGAGAAAAGCGCCACATCCGAAAAATGTTCCAGTATTACCTTATGCCCGAAGTCATTGAGGAGCTCGCTAATCATCCCGAACGACTCTCGCTTGGCGGACAGGAAAAAACTCTCACTATGCTTTTCTGCGATATTCGCGGGTTCACAACGCTTTCGGAAGGCCTCTCACCATCTGAACTGACCGCGCTCATCAATGAATACTTGACGGCGATGACCGATGCCATTATGGAAGCAGGCGGACTAGTGGATAAATACATCGGCGACGCAGTAATGGCTTTTTGGGGTGCGCCTTTGCCGAATCCGTCGCAGGAGAACGCCGCCTGTCGCGGCGCCCTCGCGATGTTCCGAGCGCTCGACCGTCTCAACGCCGACCTAGAGAAGCGGGGCATTAAACCAATACGCATCGGTATCGGCATCTCAACTGGCGAAGTGGTCGTTGGCAATATGGGGTCTTCAAAACGCTTTAATTATACCGTCATGGGCGATGAGGTAAACTTCGCCTCGCGGCTTGAAGGGCTTACGAAGGCCTACGGTGTTTCTTGTATTGTTGGCGAGCGGACGGCTTCGGCGGCCGCTGGCGACCCAACTCTCACAGTGCGCGGGCTTGACCTCGTGATGGTCAAGGGTAAATCGGAGCCGCGCACCATCTATGAACTCGTCATCGAGCCGTTCGCCTCGACAGGCTCGGGACAGGCAAGCGCCATACAGAAAGAGCAATTCGTGCATTTCGCGAATGGCCGCGCGGCATATGTGAAAGGTAATTGGGGGGAAGCCATCACACATTTCAAGGCGGCGCTCTCTCTAGGGGAGGACGGTCCATCAAAGACCTTCCTCAAGCGCGTCGAACATCTCTCTATCGAAGCGCCTCAAGATTGGCGTGGCATCTGGGAGTTTACGACCAAATAGCAAACAAATCCTATATCTTCTCTCTAATCATATCCCGCTTGATGTCGGCGAAGGTGCCGCCCTGGCAGGGCAGGCTGACTTTTTTCCCGGGGTTGAAGATGTTGAGGGGGTCAAAAATATTTTTTGTCTTCTCAAAGAGCGCGACCATCTCACTGCCGAAGAGCATCGGCAGATACGGCGTGCGGATAATGCCGTCATTGTGCTCGCCGGTCGTCGTCCCGCCCTCCTTAATCACAAGCTCATATACTTTTGGCGCAAGGTCCAAAATGACTTGCCGATTCTCCTCTTTAGAGAGGTCCATAAGCGGGATGATGTGGAAGTTGCCGTTGCCGATGTGTCCCGCGATGGTGTAGATGAAGTGCGACGCATATTCGTCCAGGAGCGCGTTCAGCTTCGGCAGGAACTCTGGGTAACAAGAGGGCGGTACGACAAAGTCATCAATGAAGGGCGCGGTGTGGAGCCCGTGGAGATTCTTGCGCAGGAGGTTGAAGCTCTCGCGCCGCACTATCCAATACTTCTCCGACTCCTTTTCATTCTTCTCTATCTTCATTTTCAAATTCAGATTGGCAAGGGCGCCCCTTGCCATACATGCTTTGGCGTCGGCGGCTTCGATAGTGTCCTCGGCGAACTCAGCCATAAGGAGGAGCTTCGGCACGCCGCCGGTGGCGACGAGCTCTATCTCGGGGATGAAGTCTATGCCGAGCTTGGCCGCCTTGACGAAGCCCATCTGGGAGAGCATCTGGGGCATAAACTTCACCGCGAGCGTGAAGGTGTGGTCGTCAAATGATTCAAACGATTCGGGGTTCTGGGGCAGGACACGCTTCACGATTTCGGGCAGAATAGTGAGGTCGTAGAGGAAGATGACGAGCATCGCGCGATGCCCCTTGGGCGCGACGAGCGCCAACTTCGCCCTCGTCCAGAGCGCGAGCGTCCCTTGGGAGCCGCAGATAAGTTTCGCGAGATTGAATGTTCTTTCGCGCCCGCCGGAGGCGGGTCCGCCTCCGGTGGAGATGCTCCAGAGCGCGTAGCCGGCAGAGTTCTTAGACACCTTCGGCCGGTGCTCTTCAATGAGTGCGGCGTTCTCGGCGAGAAGCGCGTCCATTTCGCGGTAAATAGTTCCTTCCAGCGTCTGTAGCTTTTTCTTCTCCTCCAACTCGGAGGGCGTGAGCGCCTTGAAGAGCGCTTGTGAGCCGTCAGAGAGGACGACGTCCAGCTCCTCCACATATTTTTCTGTCTTGCCGTATTTAAGCGTGCGTTCGCCGCCGGCGTCGTTGCTCACGATGCCGCCCATCGCGGCGAGCTCGCGGCTGGCGGGATAAGAGGGGAGTATGAGGCCCTTTTCAAGAGTCGCTTTTTCAAAATCGCGATAATACACTCCCGGCTCCGTGACTGCGAATCCTGCCATACCTCGCTCTGCTTCGGTATCTTCGCTTCGCTCGACCTCGCCCATTGTGTTCATGTGCTTGGTAAACGAAACCACGACGCCGGTAGTCAGCGGTCCGCCCGACATATCGGTGCCCGCTGAACGAGCAGTAACCGACAAGTCTGCTCGTTCACCCTGAGCTTGTCGAAGGGCGCTAATTGTTTTCACCACCGCACCCACGTCGTCAGCGTCTTCGGGATACACTACGAGCTCGGGCATCCGCTCAAAGAGGGAAGTGTCGCGGCTCGCGGCTGTGAGTACGGCGGCATCGTCGCTCACCTCCCCTCGCATCGCACCCTTGAGAGCCGCCTTTAATTCCGCAGTCGTCATTGCGTCTAAGTATACCGCGCGCGACCTTCTACAAAAATAGAAACCGCCCGAGTAGAAGACTCCTGGGAGTCTTCTACTCGGGCGTTGTTGCTGGTCTACATCCGCGCGAGGTCGGCCAATGGCCGGCTGAAATGTCGAGCCAGAGGCGAGAGTGGGCGCAACTTCACCCACTCCTGTCCGCGGCGCGCGAAGGTGCGAACATAGATTGCCCGCCTCATCGCGCCATTCGGGCGCTTCGACTTCACGGGGATGAGGACCGCGTCTCCCGGCTCTATGTCCCTGGACGGGTCCCAATACGCCGGCGCCTCCTCCTCCAAGAACGACCTCGGCGGAGCTTTGGTAAGCGCCTCTTGCTCGTCCTTCTTGTAGGGAACGGACTGGGGCACAGGTTTCTCCGGGCGGCTGGCCGAACTGGTCTTCCGCCAGGCGGTAAAAGCGACGAACAACAAGACGGCAACGGCAACGGCGAGTATCGCGAGCGTGACCATGCACTTCTCCTTTCAGGAAATAACGCCAAGTTATATAATACACCTCCCAACCATATTGTCAATACCGTGTTTGACAACCCAGGGCTCCATCCGTACTTCCGGACGCCGACTGGAAATGCCCAAGCCAGCGCCTGGGGAGGACAGGAAATCCACTTTTATCGGCGGAATCACGGACCGATAAGCACGGACGTCGCATTCCAAGTGTCACAGGATTGACGACCAAAAGCCGAAACCGGGAGACCGTGACTCGGCTTTCTTCTTTGCCTCTCCTCTCCTAATTCCCTCCTTCGCCCGAGGCTACGGACGGGCACGGCGCGCGAACAAGCGAAGGAGGGAATAAGCGAATAGTGGATACTCGCTTTGCATATGTTGGCGCTATGGACTATAGTGCTCGCTAATGCCCGTCCGTAGGCTTATAACACTCCCGTTCGCCATTGTGGCGGGCGGGTTCCTCTTCTTCTCGGCCGTTTCGCAGACCCATGCGGCCGTTCCCGAGCCGTTCATTTACCGCGCAGACTTTATCGGGACCCTCGCCATTCCAAATGCTCCATATAATACGCGCCAAACGGCATTTAAGGCCGGTGATGACTTCGTCTTTCGAGTATTGGTGCACAGCGATTACAATCCGCCGCCGGAACTCTTGGCTGACCTCTCGTCGCTTGGTTACTCTGATGCCGCCACGACAACTGCACGCTGGGCAGGATATGACGCCAGATACCCTGCGACGTATTGGTACAATTTCGGTTTTCTTACGATTGGCGCCGATATTTCTGACGGAGTAAAAGAAATCCCATTGATTGCAACCGATACCCCAGGAAACATCCATGCATCGACCACCAAAATCATCGTTGACAACGTATTACCAACGGTCACGCTCAACAATCTCACGTTCCCGGACGCACCGAACGACCTTGTGAACCTCACCATTTCCGGGAGTGTGGACGGGACCGGTTCGGTTGTCCGTGCAGGGAAGCTCGCCATAGAACTCTTTGATGCGCTTGGTCGCTTTATCGGTGCCGGCTATACGAGTATTCGCTATCGTCCGGATATTGCAACGCTCAACACAGTATTCGACACACCAGGTACGTTCACCGACATCCCACTCCTATATTTCGGCACCACTAATTTAAGCGACCCAAATATCGCCCTCCTCAAATTCACCCTTTATGTCTACGACCAGGCCGGGAACACGACCTCTTCAAGCATTACCGTCCCCGTCCCGCGCGAACTGCCAGACCCCTGTGCCACGCCCGGCGCCGCCTGCGCTTCCAACGTCCTCTTCCTCCCCGGGCTGGAGGCATCGCGGCTCTATCGGCCCGACTGGCAGGGTGGCGAAGAGAAACTCTGGGAGCCGGGCGGCGATGCTGATGCGTTGCAGATAGCAATGACGACGACCGGGTCTAGTGCACGAAGCGATATTTATACGCGCGATGTGATTGATAATGCCTACTATACGCCAGTCAAGGGCGACGTCTACAAATCGTTTCTTGAGCAGTTGGAGACGATGAAGAGCGATGACACTATCGCGGATTATGCCGTAACCCCGTACGACTGGCGGCTCACCCTGGATGAAATTCTGGATAACGGAGCACAGCTTTCTGGAGGCAGGCTCTATTACTCCGGCCCGCTCGGCGCGACCTCAACGCCCTACATCATCCAGGAGCTACGCCGGCTCGCCAGAAATTCAAAAACAGGCAAAGTTACTATCGTCGCACACAGCAACGGCGGACTGCTCGCAAAAGCCCTGACCGACAAGCTTGGTGCCGAAGCCTCACCGCTCATAGATAAGATTATATTCGTGGCGGTGCCGCAGGCAGGGACGCCGCAAGCAGTCGGCGCAATTCTCCACGGCTTTGAGCAATCGCTCCCCGTCAAGCCGCTGTCGCTCTTCGGTATGACTGAAGCGACCGCTCGCGAGCTCGCGCGGAATATGCCGAGCGTGTACAACCTGCTCCCCTCGGCGAATTACTTTACCTACGTTGACGACCCCGTTATTACCATCAGCGCCGACCCGCTTCTCGCCCCGTGGCGTACTGCATATGGCGGAGTGATTCATTCTGGAGAGAGTCTGCATGCATTTCTTGTTGACCAATCGCGCGTGACACTGCCCGTTTCAGACCCGCTCGTTTCTCCCACCGTCGGCAACGAGACGTTGCTGAATGATTCGGAGACCTTGCACAATACGCAAGATTCGTGGATGCCGCCGGCCGGCATCGCACTCACAGAAATCGCCGGATGGGGGATGGAGACCCTCAAGACGATAAAATATTATCAAGGCATCAAGAGTACCTGCACTCTTCACAACTCGAGTGATGGGAAATGCCTTTCTATGGTGTCTATACCGATACTCCAGTATAAGCCAGAAACCATTCTTGATGGCGATGGCACGGTCGTTGTGCCGAGTGCTCTTTGGACTCCTGGGGTTCAGAAATACTGGATAGACTTACTGGATTACGATTCGCTCGTCACTATTGAAAGAAAACACGCAGATATTCTTGAGGTTCCACAGCTTCGTACTCTTATCCAAAATATCATCACCAATATCGACACTGGTTCCTTGCCCAAATTTATCTATACAACGACTCCACCAACCGAAACTGATGGTACCCGTCTCCGCTTTACTCTCCATTCACCCCTTACGCTCAATCTCTACGATGACCTCGGCAATCATACCGGCTTCTCTACCACCACGAATTCTCTAGAAGAGAACATCCCCGGCAGTACGTACCTCTCATTTGGCGAAGTACAGTACATCAGCGTTCCAGCATCCACGAATTCGCATCTCATTATGGACGGTTACGAGGACGGTTCCTTCACGTTTGATATAGAAGAAACACAGGGAGACACGGTCCTCGCAACGACGGTATTTTCAGGCATTCCGTCATTTGAGAATACAAAAGTGACGATGGACATCCCACAAGATGGCGGGATAGAAGGTGCTTCAGACCTCCGTATGGATGTCCAAGGCGATGGGACGGTGGATGTCAAGTTGGAGCCGAAGCCGGGCGGTGTTGTCGTTCTTCTTATGCCGCTCACTGTTACCGCCGAAGATAAGAAAATCACTCTCGGGGAGCCGACTCCTCCGCTCACGTTCTCTATCACCGATGCTCTACACAATGCTGTAGCAGACGGCGATACTACAGGCGCGCCAGACTGTACCACTACAGCTACAGTAACAAGTCCGGCGGGGAAGTATCCGATAACATGCTCTGTCGGGACGCTCTCATCTGAAAGGTATGAGTTTACAGAATTCGTCTCCGGCACACTCGTTGTCAACTATCGCTGGGACGGCTTCCTTCAGCCCATTAACGACACCGCGCACCAAGTGGAGCAGAGTATGAGTATCTTCAAAGCCGGCAGTACCGTGCCGGTTAAATTTCAATTGAAAGATGTAAACGGTACGCCGGTACAGGCGGCCACTGCTCCGCTCTGGCTCGCGCCACAAACCGGTATGAGCGACGGAGTGTATAAGTGGGACAGCGCCGCACAGCAATATGTGTATAATTGGAATACGAAAGGGTTCGCCGTAGGGTCTTGGTATAAAATTTCTGCACAACTTGATGACGGTAACATTTATTCCGTAACTATTGGCCTAAGATGAATCTTTCTAACATCATAACCAAAAAGTCCGTTTTTCTCACGGCAGTGTTAGGGGTTGGTCTTGCATTGTTAATCCAATTTCTATACAAGCAGTCGGTTTTATCAAGAAGTGTGTTCAAGAGCGTAGCTGAACCTTTGTTTGTCATAGCGCTCTCACTTCTTTTTGTCTCTTTTTTTCTCTTCCTCGTTCGGGAAGGAGTCTTTCGTGCATGGCTCCGCTTCGCCTATTGGTGGATACCGGTCTCTCTCGTCTTTATCTATCTCGCCGGAGGGTGGAGCGGCGGCGGCTTCGGCATCCCGAACGTCCTTGACCAAGAATTCGTCGCCGTCATCTTCTCCGGCCTTTTCGCCATAATTTCCCTCCTCATTATCGTCTGGAAGTACTTCTCCACGCGCCGTTCTGGACTATCCTAACTTGTCAAGTTCTCTGACATACTTTTGTCTGTTATAATGTCGTAAATGACCGTAATCCAGACATCACGTCTATACCCTCCAATTCTTCAAACGGTAGAAGATACGGTCGTATTTAAATATGGGGAGCTTTTTTCTGGACCCGGGGGACTTGCCTTGGGCGCAAATAAAGCAAGAGTACAGAAAAATGGAGTGAAATATCAGATAACTCATGCGTGGGCGGCAGATTACGACGATGATAGTTGTGAGACATGCAGAAAAAATATAGCACCTGAAAATCCCGAGTCAGTAATATGTCAGGATGTTAAAAATCTCGATATAGAAGCACTAGGCCCTATTGATGCGTTCGCGTATGGATTCCCATGCAACGACTTCAGTATAGTTGGTGAGCAGAAAGGTTTCGATGGAAGTTTTGGTCCTTTATATACGTACGGCTTGAAAGTAATTAACCGTTACAGACCCAAATTTTTTGTTGCAGAAAATGTGAGTGGTCTTGCGTCAGCCAATGATGGCAACGCCTTTGAAACGATTCTGCGCGATCTAGCTAGTAGCGGAAATGGATATGAAATCACTGCCCATCGGTATAAAGCTGAAGAATATGGTGTGCCACAGACGAGACACCGCATAATCATTGTTGGAATTGATAAAAGCTTTAACCTCCAGTTTAAAGTTCCTGCACCGACACATCGCGGTAAGTATGTGTCCGCACGAGAAGCTCTTGAAAATCCAAAAATTATGTATAATGCACCTAATCATGAATTCAAACGGCAATCGCCTATTGTAGTAGAACGTTTGAAGATGACATTACCTGGAGAAAACGCCTGGACTGCAAATCTTCCCGATCATCTCAAACTGAATGTTAAATCAGCCAGAATGAGCCAGATATACCGTCGGCTACACCCTGATAAACCCTCTTACACTATTACTGCCAGTGGAGGAGGAGGAACTCATGGGTATCATTATGCAGAACCACGTGCTTTGACTAATCGAGAACGCGCGCGCATTCAGACATTTCCAGACGATTTTGTATTTTCCGGCTCAATCGAGAGCGTTCGGAAACAGATAGGCATGGCGGTACCCCCTTTGTTATCGGAGATAATATTCACTTCAATTTTGAAGACATTTGCAAATGTTGAGTATGATGCTATGGAGGCAAATCTCTTTACAAACACGAATACGAAACTCCTATGAATGCCGAGAAAATCGCATCTGAAATCTCGAAACGTCTTTCAGTTGAGGAAGCAGAAGCATCAATGATAGTCGCTAAAGCAATAACTGGCGGGGAGGCTTCGGAAGTGAATATTTCTGATTGGTACGAACAGAGATTTCTTCCGAATCTAGTACTTATCGATGAAGACGGCTACTCTCGTATGTGTATAGATGCTCTGAAAATTCTCGACAAGACTGCGGCCACAGACTATGGAGGTAGTCGGCAGAGAGATATGGGTCAATTATGGGCTGATATGACGAGAGGGTATCTAGGCGAGTTTGCTTTTCAACTCTTTCTCAGGAGTAAAGGAATAGAAATTACACTTGGGCACGAAAAAGGCGAATTAAGCGATTATCTCGTAGGTGATATACGAGAAGTGAGGAAATCGGGAGAAGACTCGAGACCACCAAAACTACAGATTGGAATCAAGACAACTAAGTGGAATGGTATATGGTTCGATCTTCCTGGGGATCAATTCAACCATTCTGCCGCACATACTTTTATAAAAGTTGGAACCGGTCGTAATCATCTTTTCGCATTCTTCAAGAAGATTAGTGTCTTCAAAGATAAGGTCCTTAAAGTCGGTCAAGATATTGGCTTACTCACGGCAGATGAATCCACAGATCTATACAACCTACTTCCTACTTTCAAGCCGGTACCAGCTTATATAAGCGGTTTTGTATTGCGTGAGCCCGGATACCCCAAAAGCTCGTACGGTGGCCGCAAGGGCAGGTTACATTACAAGATTAATAGTTGGTCAGGTCCTATAAGTGCCTTGGATCTACAGAACATAAAGGAGAAGGAGAATATTACAGGGAGAGTGGAGTTCGAAGGAATAGGAAAATTCTCGCATGACCGTGGATATTTGTTCAATGCAGGTAGCTTGCTTTGGAAACAAGAGGACTGGAAAAGACTTATCGAAAAAATGTAACCAAACAAGGCGACAGCTCACAAGAGTCAATTAAGAAATTTATTTTGTAAATTTGAAGATAACAATTAAGCCATCGGGAATGCCTACTTTGGCCAAATTGTTACCTTGAACCTTGAGGGCGAAATATGCTCTCGGATCTTTCTTGTCTGCTTCAGTTAGTTGTCGAGCAATCAATGTGCCAATGATTGGGACTTTTATAAATTTTTGTTTCCCCATTTCTTCAATAGATAAGCCCTTTACAGGGTTATTTGATTTTGAAAGATAGCCTTTTTTCTTTAGAGAAACTAGATGTTCGTGGATTGTGGAGACGGCCTTGAGCTTTAAACCTTTCCGTACCTCTTCAATCGTAGGGGAGATGTCATGTGTAAGAATGTAATCATTTACAAAATCAAAAACCCGTTTCTGCTTCTTAGTTAATGTCTCCATAGAATCTAATTATAACCGAATGAATACCGAAAATAAACCGAAAGTTATCCACAGGACAGAATTCGCGAGGCAACGCCTTGCGGGGTGAAGATTGGAAATGAATGTAGGACAGGTATCCACAATAAGGTGCGGTCGTCCTCTATTTTGGATAGTGTCCACAACTTGTCGCTATAGTTACAAGTCTTTGATAGGGCGAGTGCTTTTAGCAAAAAGAATGATAATATAGCGGGCATGACGAGGAGCTATAGAAACACCATTTTGCCGGAGATAGAGCTGAAATATTTCAAAAGGCCGGATACTAATTCTCCTGATTATCCGAGGACCAATTATATTTGTTACGATTGTCACTTAATAAATATTCCGATAGTCGGTGCTGTGCGCGATGGCTATTCTAATAATCCAAAATATTACTGTGAGGACTGCGCAATCAGTAATTATATGATTGAATTTGATTTTGAGTCACGCGAAGCTGCTGCGTCGTGGCGACGGAGGATTTTCGACGTTGGTTATTTATTTTATGAGCTTTTAATTGACCGCTATCTGAAAGAAAATAATAAAACATATGAAGCATTAAGCGAGAAGGAAAGTGATATATTGCTTAATTTATACCGCGATTTTTACAATAATAAAGTTTCGAAAAATAAAAAAGAGGATTTAGAGTCAATAATAGAGCAGGAGGATTTGGAAAAAGAATTGCAAAAGTATTGTAAGAAAGTGAAATTCTAATATGGCGGATAAGTACAGCGCGGTGTGGGTGTCGCATTCGTCCATGGGGGACTTTTTGAAATGTCCGCGACTGTATTTTCTGCACAACGTGTATAAAAATCCGGACACGGGGCGCAAGATTACGATAGTGAACCCCGCGCTCTCGCTCGGGAGCGCGGTGCACGCGACCTTGGAGGCGCTCAAGGCACTGCCGGTTGAGGAGCGCCTGCACCGTGACTTGCTCGCCGATTTTGAGCAGGAGTGGGCGGCAAACGCGTCTGGCAAGAAGGGCGGCTTCACTAGTAGCGGAGAAGAGGCGGACGCGAAGGCGCGCGGCCGCTTGATGATTGAACGGGTTGTGAAGAATCCGGGACCGCTCGCGAAGAAGACGGTGAAGCTGAAGGAGTCGGAGAACAGTATGCCGCCGAACTTTGTTCTAGACGAAGATGAGAATATTGTACTCTGCGGACTCATTGACTGGCTTGAATACGTGGAGGCAGACGACAGCATCCGTATTATTGATTTCAAAACAGGGAAGAATGAAGAAGATGGCGACTCGCTCCAACTGCCCATTTATCTTCTGCTCCTTCAGGTGCTCCAGAAGCGCCGCGTGAGCGGCGCGGCGTATTGGTACCTGGAGAAGAACGGCACTCCGACTGACGTATTGTTGCCGGATGCGGATGAAGCGAGGGAGAAGGTGCTCGCGCTCGCGCGAAAGGTGAAAGACGCTCGTGAAAATCGCGCATATGAGTGTCCGCGATCTGGCCGATCAAGCGGCCCCGCGGGCTGTTTCGCCTGCGAGCCATATGAAGCGATTCTCGCAGGCGAGGCAGAATATCTCGGCGTCGCCGGCTACGGCCAAGACGCGTATCTGGTCTAACTATCCATAACTTGTCGCTATAGGTACAAGTCGTGGATAGTGTATAAAAAACGAGAAAAGGGGAAGAGAAGGGGAAAAATGATACAATGCAAGCATATGGCGACGAATCCACCGCCGGAGGCGGGACGCAAGGGAGAGGTGAAAAAGCGCGACCAGGTCTACAGCCCGCAGAACAAGCGTTGGACGAAGCGCAGAGCCGATAAGAAATTCATGGACCAGATGGCGTGCAAGGCGACGAAATTCAAGGGCGTGCGTAGGATAAAGAAATGAAATAGTGCGCGTTGACAGAGGGGCATTTTCGTTATAGCTTATTGACGGAATATGAGTTTCGATATTCACATTACCGATTGACTTAAGTGAGGAGGTGTACCTTGTCACTATCACCGGAAAGACAGAAGGCAACGCTGGTAGAACTGGCTCGCAGAGTGCTTCTGGCGGGCTCACGTGTTGCGGTGTTGTGGATGGGAGACCATCGCCACGATCCAGAGTTCGCGAAACTGCCGGTCGGGAGATTCTCTCTTTACAAATCCATACCCAAGAGCGGCGTCCGTGCGGGAACCGGCGTCGTCTTTCGCACAAGACTCATGAAAGGCCATTATACCGACACGAAAGGAAGCAAAGCGATATTCTACGGGCGCCGTGTCGGGTTTGAGGTAATCAAAGAAGTCATTCTTGAATCCTGTAAGGGTCTCCCCAATCCGCCGCGGAAGGCCGCACCGGACCGCGAAGTACTGCAGTTCAAGGCAATCTCTCATAAGAAGAACGGGGCAAACAGCATGGAAGTGTATGCAGGTGCGGAACGGCGTATTGCCCAAAAGAGGGGGTTACTCGTAGAGAAAGCAAAGCTCGTAAAAGAGCTGGAAGCAATCAATGGGGAGCTCGCCGAAATTGCGATTTTGGAAAACGCTCGTGCGGTACTCGTCGCCGCTACGCCAAAGACGTAATTCGCGACCCGCGCCGATGGAGAGACCCGTCTCTTCGCTGGGACGGGTTTTTTTATTTTTATCTGTTATGCTCAAGGGATGAGGAGATATGTCATAGCCCTCGGGGCGATGGCTCTAGCAATCGCTATGGCGCTCTGGGCGGTGAATGTGCGTACAGCGAAGGCGCCGGGCGACGGGCAGGCGTGTACCACGGAGGCGAAGATTTATCTTGATGGCTCCGCCGTCGGGCGTGTCGGCCCGAACTGCGAGTTCGCTCCGTGTCCGGAGGTGGTCGCGACAAGCACCACGGGAGGCGGAGGTAGCGGGGGCGGCAGTATCTTGCCGTATACCTCTGGCGTGCGCGGGACCGTACTGCTCGGACCCACCTGTCCGGTGGTGCGAGACCCGCCCGACCCCGGGTGCGCGAACAGGCCGTATGCGACGGCGATAGCGATATATCGCGCCAACTCCGCATCGCCCTTCATCATAGGGAACTCGGACATAGACGGCACGTTTGAATTCTCGCTCCCGCCCGGCTCCTATACGCTTGCCGCTTCAAGTGGTTCAACATTCCCGCGCTGTAGCGAGATAAACGTAACTGTCTCGCCGGACGCATATGCCATAGCAGTCATTCTTTGCGACACCGGCATCCGCTAAAGTACGCTACAAGCGAGTTGTGCACCAGCCGCCGCCCTGCGGAGCAGGGCGGCGGTATAATCAAAGCATTAGCCATAATGCTATCGGCATGAATCAACATTTAAATCCTGGGAAGACGGGGCTCGCGCTCGGCAAGCTCTTGGCTTTGCTACACCTTATTTGGGCCATCCTTGTCGCCCTTGGGTGGGCGCAGGCGCTCGTCAACTTCAGCCAATGGGCGCATATGGTCAGTATACCGGTCGTCGTAAAGGCATTTGACCTCTCTGCGGCTATCACGGTCATCGTCGTCGCCTTTGTCGTCGGTTGTGTCATCGGCTACGCCTTCGCAAAAATCTGGAACTGGTTACACCGCTAGAGCCATCTGGTAGAATGCGCGGATGACCCAAGGCGAGGCGCTCGCAGTATTGAAGACGGGTGCGAATGTGTACCTCACCGGCGAGCCCGGGAGCGGGAAGACGCATACGATAAACGAGTTCGTTGCGTGGTTGCGCGCCTCGGGTATTGAGCCGTCGGTCACGGCGGCGACTGGTATTGCCGCAACGCACGTTGGCGGGCTCACGCTCCACTCCTGGAGCGGTATCGGCATCGCGGAGTCGCTCTCTCGCGCCGATGTGGACCGCATCGCGGGCAAGGAGCACATCGCGAAGCGCATCATGAAGGCGAAGGTGCTTATCATTGAGGAAATCTCAATGCTCTCCTCGGCGACGTTTGAGATGGCGGACGCGGTCTGCCGAGAAGTGCGCCGCGTTGACAAGCCCTTTGGCGGGCTCACGGTAGTTCTCGTCGGCGACTTCTTCCAACTCCCGCCTGTGGCCCGCCGAAGCTTCAGCGAAGGGGGACGGTCTCGCGAAGTCCAATTTGCCTACGTGTCGCCAACATGGCGCGACCTGAACCTGATTACCTGCTACCTCACCGAGCAGTATCGGCAGGACGACATCGACTTTCTACAAGTGCTCTCGGCGATACGTTCGGGAGAGGTTGAAGAGATGCATCACGAACGGCTTATGGCGCGCAGTGCGGGAGTGTCGGAACTCCCGTTAGATACACCGAAACTTTTTTCGCATAATGCCGATGTTGACCGCATCAACGCCGACGAGCTTGCAAGGCTCCCGGGCAAGGCAAAAAGATTTCATATGACGTCAAGAGGGAAGGATTCGCTCGTGCAGGGGCTCATACGCGGATGCCTCTCGCCGGAGGTCTTGGAGCTGAAGGAGGGCGCCGCGGTGATGTTCACTAAAAACTCTTTCCCGCCTGCCGGCGCAGGCAGGCAGGGGAGGTTCGTCAACGGCACGCTCGGGCTCGTGACCGGCTTTGGGGCAGACGGGATGCCGATTGTGAAGACGAAGGACGGGCTAAAGATAACTGCGGAGCCGATGGAGTGGCAGTTGGAGGAGCAGGGGAAAGTGAAGGCGAGCATTAGCCAGATACCGCTCCGGCTCGCCTACGCGATGACGGTGCACAAGAGCCAGGGGATGAGTATGGACGCCGCGATTATGGATTTATCAAAAGCATTTGAGTATGGGCAGGGATACGTCGCGCTCTCGCGGGTGCGGCGGCTCTCGGGAGTACACCTCACTGGCCTCAATGCTCGGGCGCTTGAAGTGCATCCAGAAATTCTGAAGAAGGACAGAGACTTCCGCGCCGCCTCGGAGGCGGCGCGCGAGGCGTACGCCCCTCGACCA